>Ga0180301_10003419_pt1 | contig 12378 bp, 24 predicted proteins | sample GuaBasSediGuay16_FD_121797 | JGI IMG/M metagenome (GOLD analysis project Ga0180301, IMG submission 121797) | Subseafloor sediment microbial communities from Guaymas Basin, Gulf of California, Mexico - Guay16, Core 4569-2, 12-15 cm | ecosystem: Environmental > Aquatic > Marine > Hydrothermal...
AAGTTATGGTTTTGCTTGATGGGTTTTTGAAGATGGATAGGTTTGTTGTTGTTATTTTGGATGCTTGTAGGTATGATGTTTTTGAGAAGGAGTATTTGGACTTTCTTGATGGTGATTTATATAAGGTACATGTTCCTTATAGTTGTACGCCTGATTTTATTTTTGGTGAACTTAAGGGTAGATATGATTTGGTATATGTTAGTGCTAATGGGTTTATTCTTAAGCGAATGGTTAGGATTCATAGGTATCCGTGTTTTAATGGTAGTAGGCATTTTAGGGATGTTGTTGAATGTTTTGTTCATGGATGGGTTGATGAGATTAGTACTGTTCCTCCTGAACATGTTGTTAGATGTGCTTTATCTAATAGGTTTGATAGAATGATTGTTCATTTTATTCAGCCTCATGCACCGTATATTGGTGATGTTAAGTTGATTATGAATGAGAAACAGTTGACAAAATATTATAGGTGTGGTGATTTATCGCTTAGACTTATTCGTGAAGCATATAGATGTAATCTTAGGAGGGTTTTGAAATCGGTTGGGGAATTGGTTGATAAAATTGGTATTAGACCTGTTGTTGTTACAAGTGATCATGGGGAACTTTTAGGTGAGGATAATATGGTTGATCATCCATGTAGGTATAGGCATCCTGCTTTGAACAATGTGCCTTTTTTAATTATTAGGTGATTATGTGATAAGCTTTATAAGTGTGTATATTGTTTTATTTTATGGGAGATGTTATGCCTAGGAAGAGGGTGTTTAGACCATATACACCTGCGAAGCTGAGAGGTAAAATCTATAAGACTCTTGAGGTTAGAGTTGACCCTGATTCAGCGCGTGAGATAAGCTATGGGGCTGAGAGCGAGTGGAATGCTAGATGGGGACAGTATAGAATGGCGTATGAGAGGCTTAAGCCAATTCTTGATGAGCTGGGAGTACCTGTTGGTCTTAGAGGGCTTTATAGGAGCTTCTTGTTCCTTGCTTTAAAGAGGATTCCTGAGGGCTGGAGTCCTGAGGCGCTCGTGGATTACTATTCCAGTAAGACTGGTTTACCGGAGGACAATTTATGGAGGATTCTAGAGGAATTTGGTTTAGGTAGGAGACCAACTACGCCGACTCCAACAGCACCTACTAAGGCTTAAGGCGTTTAAAAAATAAATATATTTAAAAAATTATTTTTTACCATATTTTTCTTTTAATTTCTTTACTCGTTCAATCATTTCTGGTGTTACTTCTTCTTCTATGGGGGTTGTTTCTATTTTACTGAACGCTGATTGCATGATGAGTCTCATTATGTCATCGAATGTTGACATGCGTTTAAGTAATGATTCTGTTCTGCATAGAACGGATAAGCTCCTATTAAATTTGTTTAACGCGGTTTCCAGTACTTTAATGCATACTTCAACGTCTTCTAATGTTATATCATTTTTATTTAACTTGTTTTTATTACAGCTCATTGTTTATACACCTTATCCATTAGTGGTTTAGGTAGGTTTCCTCTCCATAAATGGATTTCAAGTATTTTAAGTGTATCATCTATTAATACTATGTGTTTTGGGTAGGATATGGCTTGTGATACTCTACGTTTAATGTAGTCTAGTATTGACTTGTAGTCTATTGCTAGTATGACCCAGTCATCGCTCATTGGGATAATTGATACTTTCAATCCCATTGACTTGAGGCGCCGTATTGATGCTTCAACTTGTTTGTTGATTTGAAGCGGTTTACCCATTTTATTCAACCAATATAAATATAAGGGTTAAGAATAAATAAGCTTTGGGGTTAAAGTATGGCTACACCAACAGTCGATCTAGGGGCTTTAATCAATACAGTAGTAAACACTCTGGTAACAATATTTCAAACCATAATCAACGTTATTGCGGAGAATGCATCAGCTATAGCAACATTAATAGTAGTTGGTGGAATCGCATATCTAGTCTATAGATATGGTAGGAGATACTTAAGCGGACTCATAGAGTGGTTTAGAGGATTATTCTAAGGTCGCCTAAAACCATAGATTAAATCAAATAGTTTTTTTAGGTTTTTCTACTTCTATTATTTTTGGTGTTAGATGTGAGCGAAGCTCAAACAATAGCTATTGGTACGATGGGTGCTGAGGAAGAAGCACGTAGCGTTATTGGTACTATTATTGCCCAGATATTGACTATTGCGAGAACAATTTTGACTTATGTTTTAGAGTATATTAGGAGGTTCTATGAATGGGCTGGTGAACACCCGTTAGCAGCACTATTATTTATAGTTGATGTAGCTATATGGATTAGCTGAGGGGTGGTAAGGCTTGGCTGGAGTCCTTGGTCAACTGTTTAAGCAGATTACATCGCTGGGGATACCAATTAAGCCAACGTTTCAGCAGAATGAAATAGTGATAGAGGTAAGTCAGCAGGAGTTCTTTGAAGCTACAACCAAGAACCTTGACCCCAGATTCAAGAGTGCCATTAAAATCGAGTTCCATGAAGGTAAAATGGTTATTAGGGTAAGGCTCTTCTAACAATAAACTATATTATTTTTTAACACTATTTTTATTTTTGGGTAGAGGGTAATGGGTTTAGACTTATCGTGGCTGTGGTCATGGTTTCAAACAGTAGTTGATGCTATTGCTAGCTGGTTTCAGAGTATATGGGATGCTGTACAGCAGATAACAAATACTGGCCAGGGACTGTTTGCTGGACTTGTGTCGCTTGGTTCATCAATATGGCAGGCTATAGTGGACTTCGGTACAAATGTCTACAATGCATTCAAGACAATATATGATGGAATTGTATGGTTAGCTAACCAGTTCGTTGAAGCTTTTAAGACCTTCGGTACATGGATATGGCAGACGTTTTCTGCAATACCAGGTGCTATTTGGAGCGGACTTCAATGGCTATACAATGGATTTGTATGGCTTGGTCAACAAATTGCTAAGATATTTGAAGGGGTATGGAAGTTCATTTCCAATGCGTTTGGAGCAATCTATAATGCAATAGTGGGCTGGATAGAAACGTTTAGGCTGGGAATAAACGAGTGGTTCACCAACTTGTTTAAGGTATTCCGTGTCAAGCTTAAGCAGACAATCATAGCTAATGTTTCATTAACTATGATGTGGAAGACAATGGAGAAAGCTGCATCTGAGCCATCAGCTAAGACAATTATCGGTGCTATTGCTTCACCGTTTATCGCTGTACCAGTATCATATCTTATAGCCGAGGTAGTGGATGCACTTGTACCAAACCCCTCAACTAACCCAATAGAACTTATACCTCCAATAAAGGCACCGAGCATAACGTTGCCTGAAGTTAAGATTGAGACTCCGCCTGAACTAGCGTATCCAGAGAAACCACCTACACCGATGATTGGATATGGATTACCCTACGATGTAATACTGCCAAAACCTGATGAAACAATAGGTCTATCATATGACTTAACAATTGCTTCACAGGACTTTGAACAGCCAGGTGTAAGCCAGACACTAAGTTCATCACATGATGAGACAATTGAATCACAGGATGCATCACTAGACCCATCAACAACACTATCATTAACCTATGAAACAGAGGTAGCTTAAACACTATTTTTTTATAACCCTCCAGTTCTACTATAATTCGGGTAAGAGGAAATGAAAACCCCTAGCTTAAATAACCTAGATAATCTATCCCCAGTAGCTAGACCAGTACTACCGAGAACGCCTATAAAGAGACCATCACATAGGTTGGAACATGTAGTAAAATACCATATACACTTATGGGTTAAAGATGAGAGAGGACGTGTAATAGCACTTAGAAGGCTAAGAGGCAGGTCATGGACATATAACTTATACTACTTCATAAGAATGTTTCTACAAGGAAAGAAATTACCAAATGTTTATGGGACGCAATACTATGTTGACTTACTAGATCTACTTATTGATGATACAGGTACTGCAAGAGGAATAAGGGTTTGTGTTCCACAAGGCGACACAGGATATATTGGTGTAAATGCACCAGCAGGAAATGATGCTTATGGCATAGTTGTAGGTATAAGTAATGCGGCATTTGACCCCTCGCAGACAGACCTTATATCAAAAATATCTCATGGTAGTGAAACAGGACAGCTACTGTACGGTGAGACAACGATAGAAGTTCCAACATCAACCACTCTTAGAATAATTAGAACATTCAGCAATGCAAGTGGAGCTGCCATTGATATATATGAGCTTGGATTAAAAGCAAGGTTATTCCATAGAGCTGGTACAGTTTACTATGCATTATTTGCTAGGGATGTGTTGTCATCACCTATATCAGTACCTGATGGCAGTACATTAACCGTTAGATACATTGTATCAATGTAAACAGGGGTGTAAGCAGTTATGAATGAGTTAGTGGCAATAATAACAAATTATGGTATAGCGGGGTTAATACTATACGTGTTCTATAAGCTAGTATCAAATGAGTTGAGGGAGCTTAGAAGTGAGTTGGCTAGGCTTAGAAGCAGTATTGATAAACTATTAACTGTACTTGAGGAGAGGCTGAGAGGATGAGTGAGGAAGTGGAGGCAAGAATAAATAAAATAAAGCATCACGTTAAGATTATTGATAGAAGCATAACAGTTATTGAATTAGAGCTAGGTGAGTTAAAGAAGCTTATAGGTTTAGATGCTGAGCTAGAGGGTAAGCTTGATGAGGTTATTCGTAAATGGATTGAGTGGAAAGCAGTATTCAATTACATTGTCCGTAAACATAGGTTAAAGAAAGCTTAAAACCATTTATTTTTTTCATATAGCTTGGTGGTTGTATGGTTGTTGTTCTACCACGTAGTGCTTACAGTATTGTACGTGTAGCTAAAGATATAGCACGTGTAAATAACTGGAAGTGTATTACTGGCTCATATAATCCGTTGATGATTAGTGAACCAGTACTGCTTGTAGGTAACCCGGATGGAGCATTTAATATACTGGCTAGGTGTCATGCCCATAACAGGCAGGTATGGTATCTTACAACTGAGGGAAGAGTACTGAACCCCGAGCTAGTAAGGATAGCGAATACTGTTAAGCCATACATTGTAGCTAACTCAAAGTACACTAAGGCAAAGTTAGAGGAATCAGGACTATGGGTTGATGAAATAATACCACACGGTACACGATATGAACCATTAAAACACGTTCCAAGAAAAAACATTAAGTACCTATACGTAGCAGGCTACTTGAAAAGAAAGTATCCTCCTGAGTCAAGGAAAGTTATAGAACATGTATCTGGTGAGGCAGTTTTTGTTACAACATTTAATAACCCATATATACCGTATATGAAGCACGTTATAGTATCAGTATATGATAGTAAGAATAGCTGGTTCAAGTACGGTGAAAAACATGGGATATGCGGCGAAGAAGTATTAAAAATACTCTACCGTTCAGCAATGTTCTACTTGAATCTCAGTACAACTGAGGGCTTCGGATTAACAATACTTGAAGCAATGAGTTTCGGATGCATACCCATTGTATTAAACGTTCAGCCATTCAATGAATTCGTTAGTTCCGAGTGCGGATACTTTTACCCACATAACGGTGAAATTGAGGAAGAACCATTTGGTGTACACATGATAGAGCATAGACACTATAATGCAGAAGACGTTATAGAATTATTGAATAAAATAAAATATGATGAAAACAGGGCAGTTAAATGCCTTGAAAACGCTAAAAAATACACGGTTAAAATATACGTGAAGTTTAGGGAGTTCTTTAAATAAAAAAAGAACTTAGTCAACTATAGTTGTTTTTTCAATCCTATATGGGTTAAACCACATTAACGTTACCCTGTTTAAAAAATAGTCTAATTTTTTTGAGACAACTATTATTTCACCACTATTGTCTTCTATAACGTATCTTTCAACTCTTAAACCCTTTCTCTCCAACCTATGCAATTTCACCACGCAGTTTCATAACATATATTATGTGAATACATATACCGTGTATGGCATAGTAGGTACACTCACACATGTATCTTCCATCATCATGTACTCTTACTCTATATACTTTCCTATTCTTGAAATCCTGTATTTCGTATGTTGTATGATATGGATAGAACTCTATGTTCAGCAATTTTAATGTATTTAATGAACGCTTAGTATGTTTCATTACTTTAGATACGCGTTCCAACATGTCTCCCATCCATTCTCAACACAATAATCTATAATATCTATCATATTATGGTATTTTTCTCCTTCACCTAGAACTCCAAGCCTATATAGTGCTAACTGTATGTTAATACTATGCCTTTTCCTTCTACCCCTCAGCTTACTCTTAAGTTCAAAATCTGGCCTAACTTTCCTTAGCTCATTTATGTATTCTATCATTACTGGTGGCGGTAATGCTTTACCTGTAACGTAGTCCAGTATCCTAGGTGCATCTTCACATACATGTACTAGGGTTAGCCTATCAACTATTGATGGAACGTTAAATGACGTGAACAGCTGGTTTACTTTATCTGTTTCATAGCCTCCATAGTATGGTGATATGTTTCCAAACCATACTGTTGGTACCTTGTTTGCTATGGGTATTATTCGGCTAAACGATACTGGTCTTAGCATTATTCCCTGCTCCATCCATGTAGGCATCTGATATATCCATTGAGTGTTCTGTATAATGTTTGGATTCCACTTATCCAGTTCATCGAACACTATGCCTTCACTTATAACTGCGTAGCCATATGCTCCTCTCTGTGCATCAAACATCATACTTGCATCAGTTGGATTACATGTAACGTAGCCCCATCCAAAATACATGGCAAGATATAACCCATACTCTGTTTTACCTGTCTCATATGGCGTAAACTGTAGTACATGGGTATCAGGATTAACAAGGGGTATTAGGCGTGGTATCATTAATTTAACTATGTCTTTCGTCAACTTATACCCCAACCCTTCTATCAGTACAGTTAAAGGAGTATCCTCCATTAGTTCATTCACTAATTCTTTTACATCTATTTCCGTGTATAGTGGTTCAACTTTTGTTACTATAACGTTGTTTCCCGATAACTTTAAGTGCCATTTATTAACGGTTATAAGAGTTCGCTTTATTTCATCAACGGTTCTTCCAAGTATCTTGATGTTCGGTACAATGCACCATACACCGCACAGGTTTACCTGCACCTTGTTTGGCTTAATAATGTAGCCCCAGGGTCTAGTGTTAACAATTGTTATACCACTTAGCTGGAGCTTCATTAAAAGCTCGTCGGGTTTAACCATCTTCGGTCTTATTTCATCGTATGGAACAAGCAGTTTTTGAAGCAGTTTTTGACTCAAGGCTATCCCCGAATAAAAAAATAAGTTTATGGGCTTAAATCTGCTAGATAACATACCTTGACTTCTCTTGACCTTTAAGAGTCATGTCTATTACCTTCATTATCCTCCAGTCTAGGTCGCCGAATATCCTGAACACTATGTCAACCAGTAATGTTATCAACATATCGTATAATACATCCTTGCACATTAATACATCGCCTCTATCAGCTTCACAATGCCTTACAATTTCCTCTATTCCACCATACACTATTGTCATGCCAAGAGCTATCCATTCAATCCTTGTTAATTTTTTATCTTCTGGTAGCTTCTCGTACAGCTCGTTAATCTTCTTTAACATATAGTTTATCTTATTAACATCTATTTTAGGTTCAAGCACTTATATCACCGCTCCCATTTCCTTTAACCTTCTAATGACACGTCTCAGCAATGCTACATACATGTCCTGTAGCTCGGGGTACCTTATGTACTTGAATATGTCTCTTACCTGCTCATACCATTTAGTTAAGCCTTTAGTAACCGTGTTTACTGGCACAATTCTATGTATTTCAAACCATTTCAACGCATACCCATAGTATTCACGGTTAGGCAATACTATGAGATACGGCTTTATATCGTATCTTTTACATGGCTTACCTGAAATCCTAAGAGTAGTGTAGTGTCTTTTCAATGACATCTCAATATGTAGTTTATCAAGGTATTGTGCGCCATGTAACTGCTCCTTTATCCATCTAAGCATTTCACGGTACAGTAGCTCCCAGTTAAGCCTCCAGTCCCTTAATACTGCGTTAGCCCATCCTATAATAAGCCTGTTTAAACGCTTAACCTCCTCTAAGTACATGTCTCTTCTATCATGCCACTTGTACTCAAACCACCTTAACACGTAGCCTAGTTCACCAGTCCATATACGAACAGGGATATTAGGATTATAGAGCTGTGCTAATACAATAATGTGGAAACCATTATCAGTCCTAGATATTACGGCATGGTGTCCCGTTAATTCACATAACTTACGCGTAAACTCTAATGCTACTATAATATCCCTTGTATCCATTTCAAACATTGGCACTACATCGCTACTTATACCTACCCTGTATATCTCGGGGTGCTTCTTCTTCAATACAGCATCCATTATCCTGTACTTGAACTGATATATTATCTTCTCCCTATCATATCTCGTAAGCCTCATTTCTTCACCCTAGTAGCGTATAATGTGAACCAGTACCTGAAGCCAAAGTAGTTGAACAACGCCTCATAAGGTGTAATAGAAAGCACAGGCTCAACCATTTTCCATAGGCATTCATGTTTCCTCAACCTCTCTTCAAGCTCTTTTTCAGTCAATGGCGGTACCTCAGCTAACAGTTTAGGTATGGCCTCCTCTATTAACGGTCTCATCTCAGGCGGAAAAGTAGCCGTACACTCAACCTCCAAACTACGTCCCGCCTTCTCATACGTTGATAACCCTTCCGCTCTATCCTCCGTGAACTCCATGTTCTCAAAACACTCAGCTAAATGGGATAGCAGGTACGGTCTAAACGCATCCATCCATGACAGTACGTGTTGCCTAGACATCATAGTACTAAGCCTAGCCGCCATTTCACTCAATATATCGTCTGCTAAGTCATCAATACTCTTTATTGGTAAAGAGGTCTCGTATTCAAATACACGTTTTTTATCAAATGTGATTGTTATACGTAAGCTCATATTTAGCACCCAAAATAAAAATAAAAAAAGTGTATAGTTTTACATATACGATTACAGTTAACGTTTACTCAATGTAGATTCTAGGTCTACCACGCTCATTAAATGTTATATCAATTTCCATGCCAACCTTAAGTGCCTTGTACTTCTTCATTAACCTAACTAAATTACTTCTTGGATTAGTGCTTATCAGGAATGTTTGCGTGAACTTAACTCCCTGGTACTCGAACTCTATTTGAATGGCATCTCTACCTGCGTTACGCTTAAACCTCTCCCTTATAGCCTCGTTACGTATAGCATTAATGTCTACCAAGTCCTTCAACTTACCTTTGTATATTGCAGTTATCCTTGCTTTAACAACTTTACCTGGCTCAGGTACAGGTAACTTAAATTCCTCTAATTCCTCTACCTTTTCACTCACACTTTCACCCAATAAAAAATAAAAATGGTGTAAAAAACTATAGTTTGCGCTTAAAGTTAATCAACCATTTCTGAACGTATTTGATAAATTGCATAAACATGTTCTGTAAATGCTCTACACGTTTCTCTAACTGTTCTACACGCTTCTCCAGTTCCTCAATCTTCTTTTGAGTTACCTCATCCATAGCTATCACATCGGTCTAAGTAATTCTCTATCAATTGAAGCATACCTTAATACCATCTTTAGAAGTTGCTCTCTAATCGGCTTGTAATCGAAATCACCGTAGCTGTCAATAGTCATACATAGTATCACATCCATTGAAACAACATCGGTTTTCAACCTAACACTAATATCAATATCCTCTTCATCCTCACTTATTACAACTTCAACACTAACCTTCTCTGGATGCTCATCTAACGTTTCCTCTATAATAGGTGGAAGATTAAATACCTTTTCAGATGACATAACATCTAATGCGGCATCAATCATCATTTCACGTAGCGTTTCTTTAAGCTCAGGTATATCAGTACCAATAATGGTTTTATTATCAATCCATGTCTGCTCAAAATTAGGTCTTAGCACTTTTTCACATACTATATCTCCCTGACAAATCCTTCTAATAACATTATATATTGAGACCTTAACACTATCATCAAATATATCAGTTGTTGTACCGAATACAGCTATAATGCCAATAATACCATAGCCTTTGAATAACACCCTTCTTATTCTACCAGTATTAACCACCATTACATCAAACTGCATATCCCGTAAAAACTTCATAAACCCACTAAAATACCATAACGGCATTGTTACTGAACAATGAATCCTATACATGTACAGGGTATTAGTTTTATTTATCACCCCTAAAACACCCATTAAAAAATAAAAAATTAACATATTTGATTATTCACTTCAATACTTATATGTTATTCTTATTTTATCCGGAAAACGTGGTTCTACCGCTTTTTCAATATATCCAATTACCTCCCTAATTCTATTAAATAATGAGTCTGGATGTATGTGCTCCTCCAAAAGTATTACAATTATATCTTCATGACTTGCCATTGCTACTCCTAATCCATGTTTCAATAAGCTTTTAAACACCATAAATACATCATCTATAACTTCTTCAATCTTAGCATCAACTTTATATAATAATTCTATTTGAAGTTTTAATTCACCTTTGGACATTGCCTTCACTCACTTAGTATGTTTAACAAACAATATATCAATTTTACCATCACTAGCATTAATCCATATCCATTCATAACCTAGCTCACCCATTTTGTTTACTAAATCTTTCAGGGCGGTACTGCTACACCCCCAATTAACATATACGTCAATATATATTGCATTCTTTAAATCTCTTCCAAAAACATTATCAACATTATATTGAAACTGTTTTATCCAATTATCAATAATGTTCTTTACATCCCTTGGAACAAATCCTAAATACCTAACCACCCCAACACCCATGAAAAAAATAAAACGAAAAAAAGGTATATGATTTAAGAACTACACTATTACACCAAGCTATGCAGATAGCAGTTTCTTTTCCTCATTAAGCTTCTTTAGTGTTTCAAGCAGTCTTATTAGCTCTTCAATCTCAAAGCTCTCCTGTATCCTTAACATATTTGGAACCATTCTACCAGCAAGATTTCTGAAACCACATCGTATATCAATAATAGCCCTTGCAGGAGTTACAGTAATAGTGGCATCAACATCCCTGCTCACAACAATGGCTCTACGTATAACACATATCTTCCTAAATCTCTGAGCTATTATCTTAGCCTCATTTAGAACTTCATCTAAGGATTCTGTAGAACGCCATAATTCATAGACATTTTCATCATACTGTCCTCCCTTAAATGGATGCTTCCAGCTAAACCTCGGTTTCCATTCAGATTTTGTTTCTTGTTTTTGAGACTTCTTAGCCATACCCTTACACCCATTTAAAAAATAAAAATGGGCTAAAAAACACACATCATGTTTTATACGTATTTGTTTACAACGTTTACTAAAATATCAGCCAACTCATTCACTGATATTGCTCCTTTTTCATAAGCCATTACTGATGTTAGCACTTTTCTAACATCCTCCTTATTCCATTTTTCTCTAACATACTCGGTAAATAAAGCGAACTCATCAGATTTTGGTGAATCAATTTGTTCAAATAACTGTATGTTCTTTATTGCTACCTTCACCATCTCCTTAACATCATCTTCCACATACATTATCGATTTCATTCCAAGCATAACATTATACACCTCAAACAGAATGCGAAAAGCTTTGTATTCACCACTCAACATACCCTTATCCCCATTAAAAAAAATAAAAAGCTACATACAGGCATAGCATTCACGTATTGGTTTAGCTTTAGGATTAAACTTAGGACAACACTTAAAACATCTATTCACACATAGTTTAACATTACCCATACTGGTACACCGTTTTCAATCATCCATTTAGCTACACGTTTATCAATTCTTCCATCTAGCAAAGTATCATTTATGTACTCAAGCCATTTCGTTAATTTATCAATTTCAGCTACATAATGTTTCTTCCTCCATCGTTTTTCATCAATTGTACAAGTACACATAAACATCAACATTTCATCATTAATATCATATAGTTGCTTAACATTACGTCTCCATTCAACAGGAAGTATCGGATACACATTCAAGAATGGATTATTAAATATATCCATTGTGTACTCATTAAATGCTACATGTTGGAACTTCTTAGCCTTCTTCACAAATTGTCTGAACTTCAACTCATATTGTTTATCCAGTAAGATTCTCATATACTCAATCCTTGTGATTTCGTTTGAAATTTTCTCAATCCTTCTTTCATACCATTTCGCCATCCTTTCATCCACTCCATTCACTAATAAGCCTTCATAGATTTTCAATAACTTATTCAATTGTTTGTGAAGATAAGCTAACTTTCTCTTAATCTTACGCTTCTCATATAAATACCTTGTAAA
>Ga0180301_10003420_pt1 | contig 12378 bp, 11 predicted proteins | sample GuaBasSediGuay16_FD_121797 | JGI IMG/M metagenome (GOLD analysis project Ga0180301, IMG submission 121797) | Subseafloor sediment microbial communities from Guaymas Basin, Gulf of California, Mexico - Guay16, Core 4569-2, 12-15 cm | ecosystem: Environmental > Aquatic > Marine > Hydrothermal...
CCCTGAAACTTTCTTCCGCATCGCTAAGATACCTCTCAAACAACTCCATGTAAACCTCCACCCTCGACCCCGGATCCAGACCCTCCACGAACTTCTCTATGATAACACCCTCCAATGTCGTCCCCCTCCTCCTGGCCTCCTCCGCTATCACCCTCAAAACCCGCTCGGGAAGCCTCAACTCCATCCCGATCCACCACGTCAAACGACTACATGCTTAGTCCGTACTAAAATTATTCAACTTTTCGATACCGAACACTCCCCTACGATTAGTAAAACCAGAAACAACCAGAAAGCACACCTTTTGGTACGGTTAAATGCAATGAAATTGCCAAATCGCCGAAAATACGTCCCCCGACTCATCTCATGTCGACCTTAGGACATACATGCCCGATCGGACATAAATCATATAACTTCTCCCTGCAATACGTGTCGCCCAATAGAAGTGCAAGAATTGAGAGCCAGCAGATTATAAGAACTATCTATGAGTTAATGTAGTTTTTTGATGAAATTTTCGGGCATATTAATAATTCATTTTCTAAGTTCTACAGTACGCGTTCACTTGCTCATATACATAAACATTAAGCAGAAGCTATTATGTTAGAGGTGCTTAAAAGCCCGTCGTTAGAAATGCAGAGGCAAGCTTCACAAGCGGGATGAGAATTCCGCCGCCTATCGATCCCCCGCCCACCACCGACTTTATCTGGTCGAGAAGGTTCCTCTTCACGTCCACCAGCAATGTTCTCCCGTAGACAACTTTCCCATTCTCAATGACACATACCGAGATCGTCTTCAGCCCGTAGTCCTTAGGCTTGAGAACGAACCACACCGCGTCCCCTATCTGCAAAATCTGCGAAAGCACACCTACTACGTCTTCTCCCTCCTCCGAAACAACCTCTAGTTTGTCCGACTCTATCCTGAAATCCCCCTTGGGGTCCAAGTTTACATCAACGCTTACCTCCTCCGGATCAAAGCCCGGCGCCCTCACGTACACCCGCACGGGCCGGGGCCTGTCCTTAAAGAGGTCGGAGTTGTTGAATAGGAAAACCAAAAGACCCACATTCCTGAGACCCTTAACCTCGCTGTTCACCGTCGTCTCGATGTAGAGGTCGGAGTCCTTGAACTCCTTCAGGTTGTCCCTGAGGACCAGGAAAAGCCTGTTCACCATCAGCTCCACCTCGGGAATCGCCATCTTAAACCTCTCGAGGATCCTGTAAAGGTTCTTGAGACCAAAATGTTCGTGCTCTATAACATCATCGACATTCTTAGGATTTATTACCTCCTCAATCTCCCTTATGACTATTTCATCGCTCGGTATTAGCTTCGGGAACTCCTTCCTCAGCATTGCCATTAGAAAAATCTTCTCAATTGCCCTTTCCAGCGCCGTCCTCTCGTCGAGCCCCTCCGGCACAATTACCGCCTTCTTCACACAATAAATCCAGTCATCGTACTTGAGATACGTGAGCGGATCCATCACTGAAACTATGGTGTCCTGGAACATGTTGTCTATGTATATCGGGAACTCTACGGGAGTGTAGAGTTCTAAAAGCCCACCCGCCGGCTCGACGACCGCCTCCTTCGGCCTCTTGAGCAGAAGGGTGAAGCCGAAGCCTATCAGCGTCAGGCTTATTGCGACATATATCAGAGGAATAAGGCCGAAATAAACGGATATTATGTAAAACACCAGCGACGCCAGTATTGCGACGAATATCGCGAACCCCAGACGAACCATCTTGTTGATGTTACTCACTATTTTCTCGTACCCGCGTATCGTCGTCACCGGATATCCTCTCTCAATGTAATGGCTTATGCCGAGCTTGAACGCCGCCTTCGAGAGAACCGTCGAAAGGAAGAGTATCACGGTGTTGAACACGAGAAAACCCCAAAGAGCATCCGAAATCATTACCATCAACCCGCTCCTCAGAACAAACCCCTGAGATAGGAGGTACCCCAAAATCGCAAAGGGCAACACAAGCTCCATGACGTACCCGAACTTCCGGCTGTACCTGTGAAACGCCCGCTCCAACGCATTCACCATAGATAAGGACTTGCCCTCGGAAACCCTCTCACCCTCTATTTCTAAGACCCCGCTCATAAGAACACCCGAACATCTGATAATTTTGCTGGATTGTTAGTAAAATTGTCCTAAAGATATAAAAGTATTCCCATCCGATGGATGGATCCTCCATAAGAGTTAATACAATTAAATACGAGATAATACAAACATATACGGCCGGATAGCAACTCGGTCATGATCTCCGCCTGCCCTTGCTCAGTCCTATCACCAAATCACTATAAACCACCCGCCACCTGCAAACCCGCTTCTAAAATTCCTACAATTAACTCCCGTCCTCCCTCCAGCCCCTCGTCAAAATAAATGAAAACTTGAGGGAAAATTAGAAAATCAGGAACCGTCAGACGATAGCGTATTCTTTAATGCCGTACCAAAATGCTAGTTCGTCAAGTTCGTGGAAACGCTGGTCGCTTAAAACTATCACTACGCTGATGAATCCCAGAAGGAACGACATGAACAGGGCAACCGACAGGGGCAATAGGAGAAAACTCAGCACGCTTCCCACTAAAAAGACGATCCACCCCGCCGCAAATGCCTCCTATGCCTCCTTCTCGCATCCAAATACTCCTCCCGCAAACCCTCCGGCGCCTCCCTCGGCCCAAACACCGCCGCAGTTATCACCGCAGAAACCCACACAGCTTTCAATAGGGCGGACTCCGGATCCCGCTCCCATTGAACCTCGGAGAGAACCCGCTTAACATGCGCAGGAGACGACTCCGCCACATCAAAACCGGCATCTATTACATCCTCCGGAATGGGAAGCCTCCTCATCCTCCTCTCAATAGAATCATGCACTCTCCGCAAGTACCTCGTCCTCGGAGAAGGTATATGGGCATCCTGAATGAAGTGCAGCGCAAAACCCAGATTGTACAAACACGAGGACAAATCTCCCTTAAGGTAGTAGTACCTCGCCCTCCTTATGCGGTCAAAAACTATACCCCCAACACTGTGGTGCCTGACACGATAACGCCTAGAACCCCTCCACATCAACTCGTCCGGCTTTACTATCCCCTCAATGAAATGCTTTTCGTACTCCTGCGGAAGATTCAACCTCCTAAATAAAGCCCTAGCTATCCTGATATGAAGCTCCTTATGCATACCAAACACACCACTAATTGTTCCGTCTCTCCCTATTTTTACCTTATTTGATGATATTTAAGACGAAATTTGTTACATAACAATGCATTCTTACTCCTTTGTACAACTAAAAAGTGAGAATGAAATGTTCACGAAAGCCGCCGTTCTACGATCTATAATTGACAATACCGTAGTTATGGCCCGAGAACAAGACTTATATAATCATCTTATCCCAATAAGAAATATGTCCCCAATTCACTGGTTTTCGGAAGATCTGATAGACACTGATGCAAAGGCGCTCGGAGTGTACTTAGCACTACTGATGGTTAGATTTAAGGGTTCTTATTTCACGGATGAGAAAATGGAGGCAAGAAACATCATAACTATCATAAAAGAACCCCTATCGAGACTTCTTATTGGAAACGAAATGTATGAAGCGGTTAAAAGTGCAGAACTCTTCTTAAAGAGGATGTTTTCTCATCACACGACCACACAAATATATGATGAGAAGGGAAGAAACCTTCTGGAAGAAATAGAAGCCCAATACTATGACAGGTTTAAAAACGCATGCTACAAGTACTTTAAACGAGATGTGATCGGAGAAACCGAAGAAAGTCTCGAAATCACAAAAGAGATTCTGCGAGAAATTAAAAAGGGAGTTTCCATAGAGAGAAGAACTACAACCTCAGTCGGTACGGTCTCCATATCGGAAACCTCCGTCGAGAGTTATTTACGTCATAGAAAAGGAAAAGAACTCGGTAGAAAATACTATAAATCCCTCTTGGCTTCTGGAATTTTCGCCATTAAGCACGACTTCAATATAATAGTGCCCGCACCTTTTCTCGAGGACGAATTCATCGAGAAGTTGGCTCCACCTGAAGAGGTCAAGAGGGTATCCAAAACCGAGGAAATTTCGGTAAGGACGCAAGTCAAAGGAAAACCGGAATGGAAAAAATTAGAAGAAATAGTAAGAGACGTACTCGTATATCTCGGATTCAGTGCAAGAACCAACGAGAGACTCAGATCAAGAGGCGGTGGTGAAATAGAAGTCGACGTGTGGGCCGACAAAAGGATTAGTGGAACAAAGTTCTATGTCTACGCCTCCTGCAAGTACTGGAATAAAGATGTGGACAGGCGAACAATAGACGAGGAGTTCGGCAGAACGCTACAACTCATCAACATTCCTCATCTTAAAATATTCATAGCGAAAAGACTGACGGAGCCAGCAAAATCAACGGCACTGGCGGATGGCTTCATCGTAATAGAATTGGGCGAAAAGGCCTCCATGGAGAACCCCGAAGAAATATACAACATAATATACTCGCACCTCAGAGAATTATTCGTCGGAATCGCACCTCCCGAACTCCAGAGAATCGCCAGAGAGGCAAAGGAGATCTCCGAAAGGCTTAAGTCACTGGCGGAGGAGATTGAAAAAATATCCACATGACTTGGACGGAGGTTGTTTGTTTGGAGAAAATCTGCAGACTTGACCCGTTCGGAAGAACAAAATGCCATAGAGACGAAGTGAACTTTGAAATTTGCCTCCTATGCCAACTCTATTGGATAAGGGGGATATTATACCGCCTAGTCTTGGACTTCGAGACATATGCGAAGATAACAGTCGTAGACGTAATAGAGAGAATCCTTAAAAGAGAGTTGTCTGATGACGAAAGAAAAAGAATAGAGGAGATGTACAGAGAGGGGAAAATTCTGACAGAAATCTTGGAGGAGTTGAAGAAGCCAATAAAATCAACATCATAGCAAATATCTTAATGATGCTTATTCAAGTATTCCTTCAAAACCTCCAGATACTTCACCTCCAACGTTAGGGTATAGTAGTTCTCGAATTTCGGATCCAGCAAACCGAAGGATATTAGGGGGTACAACGGCTCCAAAACATCTAAATATACGTGAATGTTCCGGTTTTCAGCGCTCTTCTTCCTTTTTCCATCAAATGAATAACTCTCCACAAAGCCGTCCTCTCTTTTAACTCTAAAAACAATCCTTGAAACACCTCTACCATCCGGAGTCCCTACAAACTCTATAAACTCCTTTAGAACATTCAATGCAAAGCCTTTTAATCTATACTCCATGCGGAGAACATTTTCTACACATATCTTCTTAAAGTGATCTTTTATCACCTCTTTAAGACTTCTCTCGGTTTCCATATCCGAAAATTCCGCTAAACACAAATCGATCAACTTGAGTAAAGTGGCAGAGAAGCCATCCTCCTCCATCACCAGTATATAGCTTAACTCCTTCTTTCCGCAATGCTCTGGCTTTAGATCTCCTTTCTCGTCAAAAATCTCTGATATCCTAAGAGCCATGTCTGATAGTAATGGATTGCTTATATCCCTAATTGATAATCCCAAGAAATCCGCAAGCCTCACTGCCTCCTCAAATCTACAACCCAGTAGATCCATAAATACATTGAATGGTAAACATCGAGAATAAAAAACAAGCGTGACATATTCATTTACTCCCACCAATAAATTCCGAATACTATTAAGAGCTCTTTTAATTATCTCATCTACGAGTTTCCTAGGTAAGATACCCGGTTCCGGCAGAAAATCAGCAGGATTCATGCCCTTATACTCTATTGGAATCAATTCTCCTGATATATACTCTAATTTTAATTCACTTAAGTCCACATCAAGTCTTTTCACAAGATAATTCAACAGTTTACACAAAAGATTATAAATTTCGCTGTATTTTCTGTCTTCAACAATGATTCTTGGCGTATATCTTTTTTCTGTGCTTTTTACTATTCTTGCGAGCATATCAGCGTACCTACGAAAATCTTCCGCTGGTTTTATGCCAATATCTGCATATATGCCGAAAAAGAGATATGCAAGATATGCAAACGCAGTTTTATAGTCCTCACCTTCTTCAAGACCTCCCAGCATGCAGACCTCAATCTTGTCTCTAATATCCTCACTCACTTCAGATAGCAACTTCCATGATTTGAGTCTCTTATCATACGTAATTTCCCGCAAAAACTCGTGTATACTCCTTAAAATATAGATACTCTTGTATAAAGGTGTTAAGAAATCTCTTAGAAAGGTTTTCCATTTTTCGATTTTCCAGATTTCATTTTTGCGAGTCCAGTCAACTAATGATTTTTCACTCATATTCCCCTTCACTCTTCCTATTTTGTCCTATTCTAGGCTTATTTGTCCTCCCTTGCCTTATTTATATTTTCTTCACATATTCTTATTTCATCAAAAGCTATTGTTCTTAACTGGTTCCATAAATCGGCTCCTCCTTGTGCCAGAATTAACACTTCATACTTATCTGCATGAATATCACAAATTTCGATCAAATTATTTATCGTTTGATAATAAGCTCCCCTCAAGTTCTCATTATTGGGATTAAGTATCGCATCTAACCCTTGCATGTAAACCACACATCTGCCTAATCTCTTTATCATCCCAAAAAATTTCTCTATTGAATGCTCCGTTTCGCCAAGCCACTTTGACATAAAAAGCGGACAGTTAACGCGAATAAATCTTACAGAATCTCCATTACTGGATACTCTACTTGCTATTGTATACGCGATTTTTCGCGCAATTGATTCGTAAATAGCATCACCACCTACATGTATGAAAATTAGCATAGATCTTTTCTCACGTTTATACCTGTTAACAACATCATTTATTCTATCATTTATTTTCTTTTCTATTTCGTCTAGGTCTCTATCTTCAAAATTCAACTTCCTCAAATTTTCTCTGAACAATTCTCTCCTGTCATCCTTCAAAAAGTCTTCTGGAGACTCCTCAAGGTACTCTCTTAATATCGATGGCTTGACTTTTTTCAATGCCTCTTCAAAATGGATCTTTTCAATTATCACTTTTGCTCCTCTCGATTTTTCATCAGCAGCAATGGCAATGAATGCGGCCTCAGTTACAAGCTTATAAAGATCCGCTCCCGTAAAACCATCAGTTTTCTCCGCCACAAAAGATAGAATCTCATCTCTATCTCCTTTGACATCTACACATGCTTGATACTTCAGTATTATATCCAAGATTTTCTTTCTATCGTCTTTATCGGGCACCTCAAATTCTATTTCCAAATCGAACCTTCCTGGCCTGCGAAGAGCCTCGTCCAGAAGTTCCGGCTTATTAGTCGCTGCAACAATTATTACATGACCTCTTTGCTCCCCGCTCTCTATTTTCCTTCTAAGTCCGTCCATTAACCCTAATAACTGCCCTACTAGTCGTATTTCCAATTCCCCTCTCGTATAATCTCTTTTTAATGCGATTGCGTCTATCTCATCTATAAATATCATCGCAAAACCCTCTTTCCTAGCAGCATTTTCTGCCAGACGAAATATCATTCTAAGCTTTCTCTCACTCCTTCCATAATATGGAGATAAAATTTCGGGCCCTCTTATTATGAATAGATTTTTGCCCTCTTTTAAGCCAAATACTTCCATTATTGCCCTCATAAAGCATGTTTTTCCAGTTCCTGGAGGACCGTATAAAAGTATCCCACGCAAAGGATTTTTAACTGGAGATACGCCCTCTCGCAGAAATAAAAACCGTATTATAAGATCCCTAAGCTTTTCCTCCCTCATGTATACTCGCTTTTTGACCTCATTGAGAACATTATCTGCCTTGCTAAGAATTTCCCTCACTTTTTCTAAATTGAGAATCTCATTTTCTGGAATTTCCATTTCAATCACTACCTCCCCATTTCTTTAAGTAATTCGATGAATTTCTTCATATAATCTTCAAGAGGAACTAATTTCCAATAAAACATCTCCCTATTACTTTTCTCATCTTTGATCCTTTCAAGCACAAGAACTTGGAACTCAACATTAATATTCATTACCTTGTCAAAAAACTTCTTTCTGCGCATTAACTCTTCATAATGAAATAGTGCAGATACGGGCCTTAAAACTATAATGAGCTTTCCTTTTCCGCTATTTTTAGCAATAATATATCCCTTAGCGTTGTCTTCATAGTATTTCTGTATAGTTTCGTCGATCTTTTTCATGGGTTCCAAGGTACCTATCAGCGTTTCCACCTCAATGTATTCATATGATTCCTTTTCGTCGCCCCTTCTCCTCTTGATAATAATGTCTGCCGTCTCCCCACTTCCCCCAGTTCCACTATCGTCCCGTATCTTTATCTCTCCCTCAGTAATTATTTCTATTTCCCCGTTATTTACCTCTATTTTCCCAATATCAAACTTTAAAGTTACATTGCTACCCTCCTTTACTTTCTTAACCAAAAAGTCAACAATATCTTCTTCCTCCCACTCTTCGATCCCAAAAACTTCATTAATAACACTGTTAAGTAAACAAGACAAAGTTGCTGTTTTTAAAGCATAATGATATCGCTCTTTTGCCCGTATTTCATCATAATCTCCCTGTCTATTAACAAAAATGGAGTAATCTCTAACCACTCGCCTTAAACAGTCATTATATTGCTCTATGGCTTTAAGAAAATCATTTATCTCAAAGACTTCATTTTTGTCACATATACCGAGAAGTGCTGAGCAGAAGTATTCAAAAAGTCGATCGTCTGGGTCACATTCGATAATTTTAACCCCTGCCGATTTACCTGTACCATCACTTATCACGTCCCACAATTTCTCCACAATTTCTCCTTCCTCACTCGTCTCTCTCCCAACAACTATTGCTAAAACTCCAAAGTCCTGCAAATACGCGGACTTTAACTTTCCTGGGATAGTATTAACGAAATCTTCAAAAAATTCGGGATACCTCTTAAGGTAAACCATCTCGATTCTATTGCTAAAAGTAAAGTCTTCTAATGAATGCGGCTCAATAGAATCCACTATAGCCTCAACCTCGGCCTCAACCTCCTCCTCCGAGGTCCTGAACACAATTCGTGGATGTCTATCCGATAACTCTCTAAATAACTCCTTTAAAGCAAACATTATTGGACAATGCCACGGTTTATCCTCTCCCTCACGTATTATAACTATTATAGGAGCATTTGCACTTTCACCGAAACTTCGGGGAAAAGCCCCCATCTTAACTCCAATGAACCTCTCAAATAATAGCAATCCTCTACCCACTCCGATCCTCCCAGATCTTATACCAATCATTTCTAGATTTACGTCGGTGTCCAGATGTCTTTTGACTAACATGGAGATATGCGCTTCAATTACTTCATCTGCCAAGATCTTGACATCTAAAATCCTTTTTTTAATTTTTTCCCGGTATACAAACAAATCTGTCAAGGGATATAAGTTTAACGATATTTTTGCAATATTAGTGTCGTCCGCGAGTTTTAAATCAAATAAAGCGGATCTCTGCAACCTGCCAGTAATTGATGTTTTCAAAGCATCAACGTCAACAGACATACGCTCCGGTAATAATTCCCTATCATAGAGGTGAAAATCCTGTACAGGCACTTTTTTACTGTGTTTCTTCGCTAAAATATTCTCCAACACGGTATGAGGTACCGAAGTATTTAAAGATCTTAAAGATCTTGTGGTTTCGCTTTCGATATTTGTCAGCATAATGAAATTCTTCCTTTCTGACATCCTTTTCGATACCATTTTAGATTTTTCGGCTTGCCTTATAAACGGTTCCTCCTCTTCCTCAATACTTCTCTCCTTCACTCTCCTTATACTACGTACTTTTTCATGACGCTTACGACTACTGCTCATACACGATCTTCTCCTTTAAGTATTGCTCTACAACTTTAAGAAATCATTTACCTCAAAAACTCTTCCACTTCAAGAATTCCATTACTCTTCTCTAACACTTTAAGAGCATCTTCTCCAAATAAATTATCCCATAAGGATTTGCTATTAGTGCGAATTCTTATTAAGATGTACTTTTCCCATTTTTCAAAACAATTATTTAATAGCCCGCACATTATAAGAAGCGATAGTCCATCACTATTTTCACTACCACACAGGAATCGTGTAGTAGAAATATCCAATATCTCTTCTGAGTAACCCACGCCCACTTTTCCATCGTGATAACAATGTATAATACCTTCTTCTCTCCATTTCAACTCCTTAAAAAAGATTTTCCAATCCTTCCACGGCGTGAATCTCAGCGTTTTATAGCTTAGCAAATTTCGTCTTATGGAGTCTTCTTGAAAGTGTTTCATATAGCTTAGATAGTGTGAAAAGCAATGCCATAGGAGATACGTGATAGCTCCTACCAACTTATCAGTGATAGGTATGAAAGGTTGTGCAATTATGAAATCTTCTTTCTTTAATATATCATCCTCCTTTAATGGCCTAAACGTTCTTAAATCGTAGCAACCAAGATCCAAAAACTCCACTAATTTAATAATTTCACTTTTATCGCATCTGTAATCAAGAAAACTCTCTAGATCGGAATATCTTATCAGGCTTATGAACTGTGCGAATGTCGTGAAAGGATTTACTCCATAGGCTAGTTTTAAGGAGAGTTCTTTCGCATGATTTACTATGTTTAAGAGTTCATCGCACCTATCACTAGGATTTGGGAGCATTTGATAAATAAAGTCTTTGAGTCTGTTAATTCTACCCTTATATTTTTTCGGTATTGCCATAAATATATCTGAAATGTCTTTTCCAAGTTTTCGCGATAAATCACTAATAATTGATGAGCAACAATCAACAATATATCCCCATGCATAGTAACGTCCAACAACTCCTACAGAGAGATTTAAAACGTTATCGGAGAATTTTTCAAGCCTATCGAAATACTGTTCGAAAGGTATACTTTCACTACATTCAATATTTTTGGCATGTATTCCGAAGAAATCCTTATCATACATGAGGCGAGCAAAGGAATTTTGTCTTCTTCCACCGCCGTATAAACATGTTATTATCTTCTTTTGCATATCTTGATCAAGTTCTGCAATTTTCTTTCCATTTATATTTTGGTGCAAAGTTCGTCCTATTTGATAGATAAGCCATGCGTATTCGTAAAATTCCATCAGTTGCTTAAGGAACTCTTCCCAGCTACCGGGTTCCCAGATTTTTAATCTCTTACACTCCTCGCGCAATGACTTTACGCCTTTAACGTGCATATTCTCCCCACTAAATATGTTGTTAACTGCAAGATCTCTATTATTTTTAGGACATAAATGTTTTGCCCCGTACAAGGAGCCCACCAAAGGGTTGTCCTTTGTCAACACAATGATTACCTACGACAAGGTGGCGAAAAGTAGAAGGGGCGCGGCCGGTATCGTAATACCGCCAAACCACCCGATGGAGGAACCGCGATGCCCGGCCGCGCCCAGTACTACTGTTACGGGCAACGGTATATAAACGTCCCGCACGGGCGCAACGCGCCCCTCCTGCTCCGCAGCCCCTTCCCTTCAAAACGGCACTCCGCCTCCTCGTACCGATCGGGCTACCACAAAAGATGAACCCGCCCGAGTTCGCAGCCCTCGTGTCAAAACCGCCGCCACCCGAGGCCGTGGTCTGCATCGTCTCCGGAGAAACCCTGAAGTCCCTGATACGTGCCGAGCTACGAAGGGAAAGGAAGCGGATGAAGAGAAAGAAGGGCGCGTGGGCCCCGGTGAAAACAAGAAACCCGCTGGAAAGACTCCTCGAGAGAACAACGCGCAGCGCGACCTTCACAAAACTCTTCAGCGAAACACTCCGCCTCCTCAAAGAGTTCTCGAGAACGCACGCGCCTCCGCCGTCGAGCCCACACGCCCGCCCCGAAGTACGCCCGGCTCAAGGTGATCGCTCTCCTGGTCCTGAAGGAAATGTCTCCCCGGCCCATCAGCTTCGAAAGCATAAGGAGGTACGCGGTCGACGCCGGGATCGACATGAGGGTTTCCGGTGACGCGAGGCACCGGGTGCCGCCGCGGAGGCGCTGCGCTACCATTACAGGAACCCCCGCCTCCGGCTGTGGATCCTGGAGTTTCTGAACTGGTTGAGGGTCCGGGGGCGCCGCCTCCTCCGGGAACTTTCGGGGTGCGACGAGGTGGAGGAGTTCGTTGCGGACGGGACCGCGGTTTCGGCGGGATTCCTTGTGGAGAGGGTGTTGCGGGGCGGGCCCGTGCTTTTGAAGCCCATCGTCGACATAAAGTTCGTCTACGATATAGGGGTGGACATGTTCGGGTTTGCGTGGGCGACGCGGTCGCGGGACATTTCGGGGGTCATGGGTGTGCTTCCGCGAGGTTCGGTTCTCTATGCGGATTGCGAGTTGTTCAGTAGGGGGAACTGCGCTGCGGCGTGTCGGAGGAGCATAGACTTTCAGGTGAAGCCGCCGCGCGTGTTTTCGGGTCGCATTTTTCGCC
>Ga0180301_10003421_pt1 | contig 12377 bp, 9 predicted proteins | sample GuaBasSediGuay16_FD_121797 | JGI IMG/M metagenome (GOLD analysis project Ga0180301, IMG submission 121797) | Subseafloor sediment microbial communities from Guaymas Basin, Gulf of California, Mexico - Guay16, Core 4569-2, 12-15 cm | ecosystem: Environmental > Aquatic > Marine > Hydrothermal...
GCACTAATGTCTTTCTCTGCCAGAAGGATCTGCCCGCCCTGCTTTTGCCTAAGACAGACAATAGCCTCCACAAGCTCACGCTGGCCATTTCCTGCTACTCCAAGTATCGCGAATATCTCGCCCTTCCTGACAGTGAAAGAGATGCCTTTCACGGCAAGCTCGCCTCTATCTCCCATGACCGAAACGTTATCAACTTTCAGGAGCACCCTGTTCGTCTTCATCGGTTGCTTTCCTACCTCCAGGATAACCTCTCTACCTACCATCATACGAGCCAGCTCAGTGCTTACAGTGCCATCCCTTTCCCGCACCTTTTCCGGCCTCACGGTGCTCATGACTTTTCCCCTACGCAAGACCGTGATGTAGTCGGAAATCTCCAGCACCTCCTCAAGCTTATGGGTGATAAAGACCACAGACCTCCCTTCATTCTTTATCTTTCTCATAGTCTCGAAAAGGCTTTCTATCTCCTGCGGAGCCAGAACAGAAGTGGGTTCATCCATAATCAAGATGTTGACCTTCCGGAAAAGCATCCGCAGGATCTCCACCCGCTGCTGTTCACCTACAGACAGCTCCCAGATATGAGCCCGGCTATCAATGGCAAGCCCGTATCGGTTAGAGATCTCATCAACGCTTTTTTCCACATTATCCATGTTCAAGGTCCATGGACCAGGCACCCCAAGGATGATATTTTCCGCAACAGTGAAGTTCCTCACCAATTGGAAATGCTGATGGATCATTCCGATTCCGTGATCTAAAGCGTCCCTTGGAGAGCGAAAAGAAACTTTTTGACCATTGACAAACATCTCTCCTTCATCCGGCTGGTAGAATCCAGAAAGCACGTTCATGAGAGTGGTCTTGCCGGCACCATTTTCCCCCAGCAGGCTGTGAATTTCTCCTTTAAGGATTCGGAAATCCACCCCGCGATTTGCAGTTACCCCCGGAAACCTCTTTACGATTCCTTTCATTAGGACAGCCGGGGTGCGAGGAAGGTCTGAGCCGGACATGCTAAGCCTTTTGTTTTTCGGGGATGAATTGAGGAGCAGGCAGGGTGCCAAGCCAGTTGATTTTGTAGGAAAGGCCTTTATAGAGGGGCTTAAGCTCCCCCTCCCGGGCAACGCAGAAGATTCCCAGGATCTTCAGTGCATCCTTTTCCAGGGATTTCCTCTCACTAACCTCATCCAGAATAGTGGCAAGAGCAGCCACTGTTCCGCCGGTGCTCACCACGTCATCAATGATAACTACGCCTTTTCTCGCAGAACTCAGTAGGTTGAAATCACGCTCATAAATAACCAGGTACTTGTCGCCACTCGTTACTGAGCCTCCCCCCACCTGAATAAACGGTCTTCGCTTACCAGTTTCGATTTCCATGTGGGGCTTTTTTCTGTTGTAGGCGATTGCCATTATTGGAACACCCAGCTCCTGGCATACCACCTGGCTGAGCTGGAGGGATTTTTCTACCGCGGTCAGGAATACGACCTCTTCAAGATCCTGCACGCTGGCCCGGATCTTGTCGGCAAGGGCCTTTCCAAACAAGCGGTTCCATTCAACCATCCCCACCAGGTTGAGCGAGGCGATCTTGAGAAACCCTCCGGCCAAGGGCACAAGCACGTAGGGAAGATCTGCGCTAAAGTCGAGTTCCGGAACCTCAAAGCGGTATTTTTCGCCAGTCTCCAGAAAGCCTAAGGGGATTTCCATCATAGGACTCTCCTGTTTTTCAGTTTAATCCGCCAGAGGCGGATTAATCCGCCAGCGGCGCACGAGCCCGCCAGAGGCGGACAAGGGTTTAATTCCCCGCCCCTGGGGGCGTTAAGATAGTTTCCGATTGATACCCCGCTGCTTGCAGCGGAGAAGTTTATCAAACCAGGGAGTATGCAACTCGCCTGATGGGCAAAAGGCCCCGGAGCAATTCCTCCTGGAGCCTTTTGCAGAAAGTTTCGCTTAACCTTACGCCTTTCTAGTCAGGTATCTTCCCGGACACACCTTGAACGAGCCATCTCATGGTGAGTAGATCCTGATCGCTTGCTTTCCGGCCTTCAGGAATCCTTATTCTTCCCGATTGATCTTTTATAGGCCCTGCAAAAATGTTGTCGATTCCTTTCTCAAGGAATGCTTTTTCCGCCAGGACCTTTTTTCTCACTTTTTCAGGAACCGATGCATTGAATGGGGAGAGTTTGATTCCCTTCTTGTCAAACCCCCACCAGTCTGCTGCAGGCTTCCATGTGCCAGCCAGCACTCGCTTCACAGTATCCACATAGTATACTCCCCAATTCCATTCGGTGGAAACAAGAGCGCAAGGCGCCTGGGCACTTACATCAATACCATAGCCGACGGCAGGGACCCCCTTACGGCATGCAGCTATAGAGGAATCCGGTGTATCGGCCATTTGCCGAATCAGGTCATGACCTCGACTTGCCAAGGTTTCAGCCAGAAGCGTTTCGTTAGTAGCATCTCTCCAGCTTTTAAGCCACACAACCGTATTCACTTTCTGCGGATTGTAAGGCACGTGAGCCTCCTTTAACCCTTTCTTAAGACCGATTGTAAAGGCATTGATTCCCCGAATGGGTTCAGGGATTGGTTGCGTTGCCACTGTCCCTACGTTTTTGTATCCCATAAGACCTGCCATGTAGCCTGCCAGGTACTCAGCCTGGTACATGCGCACAAAGTAGTTCCCCATATTCGTATCATTTTTCTTGTACCCGGAGCAATGCTCGAAGATTACGTTAGGAAAATCTCTGGCCACAATCAGACAAGGATCCATGTGTTCGAAGGTTGTTGCAAAAATGATCTTGTATCCCGCCTTGGCATATCCCCGGAGAACCTGTTCTGCATTTGCCGCCAGGACTTTTTCGGTGTAGGAAACTTTCACCTTGTCCCCAAGCTCCTTCTTCAAGTACTGGATCCCCCTATAATGGGCAGTCGTCCACCCCATATCATCGATTGTCCAGAGAAGAGCAAAAGCAACCTTCATTTTTGCAAAACAAGGAGCAGAGAAAACCAATCCAACACTCAACAAAACAACCAATAACAGAACCAATCTCTTTGCCATAGAAAACCCTCCCTAAGAAAAAATTCGCACCTGTTAAGGAGCAAGCAGGTTTACAATACTAACTACTGCGCCTGAATTCTTGCCTCCAGCCACCAAATATCAGTTAAATCTCTAATTAACATCCCCGCCGCAAGCGGACGGGGTATCAATCGGAAATTTTCTTAACGCCCCAAGGGGCGGGGAATTGAACCCTTGTCCGCCTCTGGCGGGCTCGTCCGCCTCTGGCGGATTAATCCGCCTCTGGCGGATCAAAGTCGCTGAACCAGGGCTCCATTCTCTCCTGAAGGAATTGCCCTCTGAAGGATATTTAAGCAGCCCTTCTTGCCAAGCGAGTATAGAAAGAAATTGTTCATTTCGTCAAGCCACTAATACCGGCTGGAAAAACTATTTTCATGATAAAGTGGCTGACTCGAAACCAAACCATATTTTGTGATTGCACACTTTTGTATTATCAGAGCTTGACCTTGCTTTTGCTTTCGAATTAACATAAATTTTTGAGTTCGCTTGTGAGTTTTTGCAGGCATTATCCAATGTTCAAAGCAGGAAAGGGGCATTGCGAGCATTCGAACCGGACAAGTTTGTTGTCTTCTTGAATCTGCTGATGAACCGTAAAGACACTCTTTTTGACCAAATAAGGAACGGGAGTAGCTGATGGATCCTTGTTCGGGGAGCAACGAAATGTCAATGCCCGGTGAGCGCAACTTTTTTTTCCGTGATTTGCACCCAGCTGTCTTGATGGGCACCGCCAGCGACAGGTATGCGGGGTGGATAGGGCAGATATATAGCTCTGACCGATATGAAGGCAGAATTTCTAAAAGGTCCAAGAAAGTGGGCACCCAGACCGTTATGGAAGAAGTATTACCTGTTGAAAGCGTCAGAGAATACTTCCAGCACTTTTCCGTGCTAGAGCTGGATTTTACGTTTTACAGGCCTCTCGTTGATGAAAATCTTAAATCTACCCAGAACTACCACGTTCTTGAAACCTATCATAAGTACCTGGAAAAGGGTGACCACCTGATCCTGAAAGTGCCGCAGGCGGTTTTTGCCCAGAAATTCTGGAGGAGTGGCAAGTTCCTTGAAAATCCTGACTATCTTGATGCCGGTATCTTCACCCGGCGGTTTTATGAGCCAGCAGTGTCTCTTCTCGGCAGCCACATTAGCGGCTTTATTTTTGAACAAGAATACCAGCTCAAACAGGATAGGACACCGGCTAGAGATTATGTAGAGGCGCTTGAAAGATTTTTTCGGCAAATCCCAAAGGATCCCCGATACCATATAGAAGTAAGGACTGAGTCTTTGCTCACACGCCCTTATTTTGACTTCCTCGAAAAATACGGAATTGGACAGGTGCTATCACACTGGACCTGGCTGCCGACCCTTCAAAAGCAGTTCATGAAAGCTTCACGCAGGTTCTTTAATGCCGGCAGGCATTGTATTGTGAGGCTCATGACCCCGCGGGGGGTCCGTTACGAAGACGCTTACCTGAAAGCTTTTCCTTTTGATAAGCTGGTTGAGAGCATGATCAGCCCGGGTATGATTGAAGACACAGTCAATATTATGAAAGAAGCAATCAGGCAAGAGGTGCGGATCAGCGTAGTGATAAACAATCGTACAGGCGGAAACGCACCGCTCATAGCCCGGGAAATTTCACAAAAATTTCTCTCCTAAACCCCTGCTGTTCGGCTACTTGACAGCAAAGAGCCATTCTTTGAAATGGTCATTTTTTCCGGTGATAATATCGTTCATTACCTCATAAAGCTTCCGGCTAACTGGACCGGGCGCTGATGGGACTTCCCTGTCTTCAACCTTTCTCACCGGGAGCACCTTGTAAGCCGTGGCCGAAAAAAACATTTCATCTGCTTCATAAAGAAGGTCGGCGGCCAATCTTTGCTCCGAAAACTCAATTCCCGTATAAGCAGCAACTTCCAGGATTGACTTACGCGAAATGCTCTGAAGCACCGTGCCGAGAGCCGGCACCAGAAGCTTTCCATCCTTGACAAGGAAAAGGGACTCAGTCGGCCCCTCTGCAATAAAACCTTGAGTGTCAAGCATGATGGGGTACTCGAAGCCTCTTTTCTTTGCTTCCTGCCTTGCAACCATTCCGTTAAGGTAGTTTGCAGCGACTTTTGCCTCGACAGGTACGGTTTCCGGATCGAGCTTTCGCCACTTTGAAACGCACGCGGTTGTACCCTGCTCAAAGCTGAAACCAATGCCCCCCACGTCTTCGCTGGGAACAACCACAAAAATGGCGACATCCAGTTTATCCTTTGGTGGTAGCACCTCAAACACAATCCGCGAATAGTAGCAAATAATCTTTATCATACCCTGCATCACACTATTTTGCTTAACAGTCTCAAGAACTGCATCATGAAGCTCCTTGCCCGAATAAGGGAGTTCCATGTCAAGGTGTTGGGCGGATTTCAACAGCCGTTCAATGTGCTGGTCAAGTCTGAAAACCGCTGGCCTGGAATCCACCTCGTGAAAACCGAGGACTTCAAATATGGCTGACCCCCGGGCAAAACTATGGGACATTAAATGCACCTGCGCTTCTTTCCAAGAAATCAAATCTCCGTTCAAGAAAAGCTTCCGATCTTCAAGCATGGTATCCTCCTTTGTAAATTCTAGAATCCTCTATGAAAACCCCCATCTGCCATTCGACAAGCCCCTGGCCCTGAGCATAGCCGAGGGGAAGTCTAGTGAAGCAGCCTTGTTAGTGATCAAAGGGACACTCAAACTTAGAAAAAAGCGCCTCCGGAGTCAAGAAAGAAAGGGAAATATAGACAATAATCCTTCGATCTGCTTGGGCGAAGGAGACATTTGCTCCTGCGGCGGCCTCCCCTCTTTTTTCTTGAAATAATGGAAAGCCTTGTGATATTCAGATCTAGTCTAGCTGGGGCTCCGTTGTCTATTCTCACCATATTTCATTAACCTATATACTAGAGAAAGGAGGAAACAAGAATGAAAGTAGCCAAAGTGTGTATCGTAACCCTGGTAGCAGCAATGCTTGTTTTTACTGCAGGTATATCTGCTGCAAAGACCCTTGATGATGTCCGAGCAAGAGGTTTTCTGATTGCCGGAGTCAACGGAGGGGTTTTCGGATTCAGCATGCCGGACAAAAAAGGGGTGTGGAGAGGTCTTGATGTGGATACTGCAAAAGCGATTGCGGCCGCTGTGTTTGGAGATGCAAACAAGGTAAAATTTGTGGCTCTCACTGCTGTTCAAAGGCTCCCGGCTCTTCAGTCAAAGGAAATTGACGTATTATGCCGTAACACCACTCAGACCCTAACCCGGGAAACTGTGAACGGGTTGAATTTCTGCCATGTTAACTTCTATGATGGACAGGGCTTTCTTGTTCCTAAGAAGCTAGGAATAAAGAGCGCTAAAGAGTTAGGCGGCGCAACCGTATGCGTCCTGCCGGGCACGACTACCGAAATGAATGCAGCGGATTTCTTTCGAAAAAACGGATTGAAGTGGAAGCCGGTCGTGATTGAGCAAACAGCAGAGCTTTCAAAGGCTTTTTTTGCAGGCCGATGCGACGTTCTCACCTCCGACGCCTCCCAGCTCGCTGCTCACCGCTCAGTGGCCCCCAACCCGGACGACTATGAGCTGTTGCCTGAGATTATCTCAAAAGAGCCCCTTGCACCTGTTGTCCGTCACGGAGACGACCAGTGGTATGATATCGTAAACTGGACGGTGATGGCTCTCATACAAGCGGAAGAATTTGGAATCACTTCCAAAAACGTGGATGAAATGCTGAAAAGCAACGACCCTGGAATCAAGCGTTTTCTGGGCGTGACCCCGGGCCTGGGCAAGGCACTCGGACTTGATGAGAAGTGGGCTTATAACATTATCAAGCAGGTTGGAAATTATGGCGAAATCTTCGACCGAAACGTTGGGCCCAATACGCCTCTGGGACTCAAGCGAGGGCTAAACGACCTCTGGACAAGAGGCGGACTTATGTATTCTGCTCCTTTCCGTTGATATTTCTTCCAAGGCGCCCTTACCGAGAGGCGCATCTTTGGCCCTCAACCGTCAGCGCGGCCAGGGGGAATGCGAGAGCCACTGAAAGCCTCCATTCACCCTGGCTGTTGGCGTTTAGATAATTAACTACCCCGCCGCAAGCGGACGGGGTATCAATCGGAAATTTTCTTAACGCCCCAAGGGGCGGGGAATCAAACCCTTGTCCGCCTCTGGCGGGCTCGTCCCCCTCTGGCGGATTAATCCCCCTCTGGCGGATTAAAGTGTGCCATAGCGACGTCTTGTGTAACAAGAAATGGCTATATCCAATCAAATATCAGTGCCAGAGAAGGTACCCTTCTGGCTGGACCCCAAGAAACGAGCGATTATTTATCAAATCGCAGTCATGGCCATGATAGGGCTCTTGGGTTACTACCTGGTTTCAAACACCATATTCAATCTGAAAAAACAACACATTGCCACCGGCTTCAGTTTCCTTCACAAGGAATCTTCTTTTGAAATAGGTGAATCCCTCATATCCTATTCTGCGGCGAGCTCTTATGGCCGTGCCCTTCTGGTTGGTGCGCTAAACACCTTGAAGGTCTCTTTTATCGGCATAATCTTTACCATTATTCTCGGCACAATCATCGGGGTAGCTCGACTTTCGAGCAACTGGCTGGTTTCCAAGCTGGCAGCGATCTACATTGAGGTAATGCAGGATATACCGGTACTGCTCCAGCTTTTCTTCTGGTATGCCATATTCTATGAAGGCCTCCCGCCACCCAGGCAGGCCCTCTGTCCTATCAAGGGCCTTTTTTTGTGCAATCGGGGGGTCGCATTCACGGTCCCGGCGCCACACCCTGCTTACAAGTACATGCTTTTAGCACTGTTGGGAGCAGGAGTTCTTGTCTTTTTCATTCGGCGGTGGGCCAAGAGGAGACAGGAAAAAACCGGTGAATTTTTTCCTGTTTTTAAGGTGTCAACAGCCCTTGTGCTGGGTATGCCCTTTGCTGTATGGCTGGCCTTCGGAGCCCCGACCAAGATGGATGTCCCCAGGCTCGTGGGCTTTAATTTTAAGGGTGGTATGACCTTGAGCCCAGAGTTTATTGCTCTTCTGCTGGGTCTCGTACTGTACACTGCCGCATTTGTTGCAGAAGTCGTACGAGCCGGCATACAGTCGGTTGGTAAGGGGCAGAGAGAGGCTGCCATGTCTATTGGTCTCAGGCCTCCGCTTGTACTCAACCTCGTCATATTGCCCCAGGCCCTGAGAGTTATTATTCCACCGCTGACCAGCCAGATGCTTAACCTTACAAAAAACAGTTCCCTGGCAGTGGCCATTGGTTTTCCTGACTTTGTCTCGGTCGCAAACACGACAATCAATCAGACAGGACAGGCAGTGGAGGGGGTGGCGCTGATAATGGCCGTATATCTCATCTTCAGCCTGTCGACTTCAGCCTTCATGAACTGGTACAACAAGAAAGTCAAACTCGTGGAAAGATAATTAAGGCAATGGAGCAAGCCACTTTTGAAACAAACATAGAAGACGTAAAACCCCCGGCAACCAGCGTTGGTGTCATTGGATGGGTAAAGCAAAATCTTTTCAACGGCTGGCTTAATTCCATTCTCACAATTTTCACCTTTGTGGTCCTGTGGAAAATCGTGCCCCCCTTTTTCCGGTGGGCCTTTATCGACAGCGTATGGAACACTACCGGGCAGGCATGCAGGCATGCTGCGGGTGCCTGCTGGTCCATCGTTTCTGCAAACTACAGGTTTATAATATTCGGCTTCTATCCTTATGATCAACAGTGGCGTCCTTTTCTGGCTATGATGATACTATTTGGTCTTCTTTTCTATAGTCGGAATCGCAAGCACTGGAAAAAATCGCTGGGTTACGCCTGGATCTTAGGTCTTTTTACAATGGGGCTTCTGATGAAAGGGGGACTCTTTGGTCTGGTGCCGGTGGAAACAACCAAATGGGGCGGATTGCCATTAACGCTCTTGCTGTCCGTGTTCGGGCTGACAGCAGCATATCCCCTGGGTGTCGTTCTTGCCCTTGGGAGGCGGTCTAAGTTGCCTGCCATTAAGGTTCTGTGCATTCTTTATATTGAACTGATCCGGGGGGTGCCCCTTATCAGTCTCCTTTTTATGTCTTCCATCATTTTTCCTCTTTTCTTGCCCGAAGGAATCACGATCAATAAAATCCTACGCGCACAGGTTGCCATTATACTTTTTACGGCAGCTTACATTGCTGAGGTCGTTCGAGGGGGACTGCAGGCGATGTCAAGAGGGCAGTATGAAGCAGCGGAGTCTTTAGGATTGAACTATTACCTGACGATGAGGCTAGTTATTCTGCCCCAGGCACTGAAGATAGTCATTCCGCCAACTGTCAGTATCCTGATATCAGCGTTTAAGGACACATCGCTCGTGGTAATCATTGCGCTGTGGGATCTACTGAAAACAACGCAGTCTGTGCTATCCAATCCGGAATGGATGGGTTTTAGCCGGGAGGCATACATTTTTATAGCTATTTTCTATTTCCTTGGCTGCTTTTCCATGTCAAACTACAGCCGGAAGCTTGAAAAGGAGCTTTCTGCAGGGGAGGAATCGAGATAAATCGCAGGTACCGAACAACCAACGAAGCCGATGATGACTTGAGAGTGAGGTGGGGTGCAAACCTTAATCAAGCAATATTATAATAGTATAAGTATGGGGATGCGATTTTTATGAACGAGGCATTAGAGAAGAACATGAAATATCGCTCGTCGGACGAAGCGATGATAGAAATCATTGATGTTCACAAGTGGTTTGGCGACTTTCACGTGCTGCGCGGTATTAACCTGACGGTGCATAAACAGGAACGTATTGTCATCTGCGGGCCTTCGGGATCCGGAAAATCAACCCTAATTCGTTGCATCAACCGGCTGGAAGAGCACCATCGGGGGAGAATTATCGTTGATGGAACTGAACTAACAAACAACATAAAGAACATTGAAAAAATCAGGGCTGAAGTAGGAATGGTCTTTCAGCACTTCAACCTTTTCCCACATCTGACTATCCTGGACAACCTCACACTGGGACCTATTTGGGTTCGAAAGATACCAAAGGCCAAGGCTGAGGAGGCGGCCATGTACTACCTCGAAAAGGTGCACATAGCTGAGCAGGCCCATAAATACCCTGGGCAGCTCTCAGGAGGCCAGCAACAACGAGTTGCCATTGCGCGAAGTCTGTGCATGAATCCGAAAGTAATGCTCTTTGATGAGCCTACCTCTGCACTGGATCCTGAGATGATCAAAGAGGTGCTTGATGTAATGATTGAGCTTGCCCAGGAAGGAATGACCATGATTGTGGTTACTCACGAAATGGGCTTTGCCAGGAGCGTGGCCCACAGGGTGCTTTTCATGGACTTCGGCCAAATCGTTGAAGGGAATACTCCTCAGGAATTTTTCGATAATCCGAAACACGAGCGGACCAAGCTATTCCTGAGCCAGATCTTACATTAGCGAGAGAACCTTACGGTTCTTATTTAAGAACGGCTGTTACAGCCTCGCGAATTCTATTCCCGATTTTTTCCATTCTCTTGTATTGTTCCGCCATTTTTTCCTGGAAAATCCGGGAATTTGTCCTAGAGGGCAAGTAGGTCACCAGACGATCCTGTCTCATCCTCACCACGCCCGAATTTTTGCCTGGCAAGAAATCTCCCAGGTAGATCTCATCCTTGCTCCCTCGATGATCAGCCAGGTACTTGTCCAGAGAGGCACTTAACTGGGCCTGCCGTGGTTTTATCTCTTTCTCATAATAGTCTTCCGCAAAAACACTGAAGGTAAACTTTGTCTGCTCATTGGATATTGCTTCCACACCTTTGAGCGCCATCACTTCAAAGCCGGCCTCTTCATTTATAGCCTGACTCAAAAACTGGCCGACAAAAACAGCAGCAACGCTCAGGGGAAATGCCAGAACTATCTCTGATATTTTTTCCTTGCCTGCATACCTACTTTCAAATTCACCTGGAGAAAACCTGATAATCTCCTTGTCCTTTAAAATGTGGGTGCATCTTACCCCCTTGATAACCCATCCCAAGAGGTTAGCTCCCTCCAGACTGGCACCGCTGAGATCCGCCCCACTGAGATCCGCATTTACCAGCACGGAGCCATTTAGCACTGCATCCCGCAATATGGCCCCTTTTAAGTTAGCCTGCCTCATGTCTGCCTTGCCGAGGTCTGCTCCTATCAAACTGGCCCCGGCCATATTTGCTTCAACGATTGCTGCATTCTTCAGATCCGAGCCACTCAAGTTGGCACCAGCAAGATTTGCCTCCCGCATATCGGCTTCCGCGAGCCTTGCCCCTACCAGGTTAACCTTGCTCATCTCACTCCTGAACAGCTTAGCCCCTTCCAGGTTGCCTCCTATCAAAATGGCTCCATCCAGCAAAGCGCCTTCCAACAAGGCAAAGTTCAAATTCGCCTCTCTAAGGATGGCATCTCTCAGTACCGCCCCTAGGAGCGAGGCTTCGCTCAGGTTCGCCTTGCTCAGGTTAGCCTCCCTTAATATGGAACCGTTTAGATTGGCAGCGACTAGATCACTACCGCTAAGGTCCGCCCCTATCAATTTCGCTTTCTGGAGATTGGCCCCTATCAGGTTGCTGCCGGAAAGCCTGGCGTCAATCATAATTGCCCCGCTCAGATTAGCTCCAATTAAGTAGACACCTCCAAGATCAGCGCCGATCAAGTTTGCTTTTCGCAAGTCAGCTCTCTCCCCGCCCTCCCCTCTCAACCACTTCCTGTGCGCTTCAAGAATTTGAGGAAGAGACTTCCCCTTGTGAGAGAACTCGGCAATTGACCTGAGCGCAGGCGCAGGGCCGCCCTGGTTTCGGGCTTTTGGTTGAGTTGGTCTGGAAGGATGCCTCGCACCCTTATCCACAGCAATCATATGGGCTCCACTCCCCTTCTTCTCTTTCATTCAGGTGGGTTTTATCTTTCGCTGCCACCGGAAGCTTGACACCTTTTTATGACATATTTCTTGCCTCATGTCCATCCTATAGGGAGGTTTTTAACCAAATTTTGAGTATTCAAAAAAGATGAATTCAGCGATGTACAGGGGAAGATATTTGATATTCTATGATTATTGTCCAATTTGGAGCATTTTTAAACGGTCAGAGGCGGACGAGGGTTTGATTCCCCGCCCCTTGGGGCGTTAAGAAAATTTCCGATTGATACCCCGTTCGTTTGCGGCGGGGTAGTTAATTTGAAAAAGCGGGTATTTACCCCGCCCGCAGAAAGCCACGGCTTTAGCCGTGGATGAATGCGGTTAAGGGCGGGCGGGATGTCGTACCACTAAGTCCCGCCGATTGCGAAGCAATTCGGCGAGACTAAGTGGTGCC
>Ga0180301_10003422_pt1 | contig 12376 bp, 8 predicted proteins | sample GuaBasSediGuay16_FD_121797 | JGI IMG/M metagenome (GOLD analysis project Ga0180301, IMG submission 121797) | Subseafloor sediment microbial communities from Guaymas Basin, Gulf of California, Mexico - Guay16, Core 4569-2, 12-15 cm | ecosystem: Environmental > Aquatic > Marine > Hydrothermal...
GTGTCCACGTATTCGCCCTGGGCCGTCAGAACCGGGAGGTAACCGGCAATGGCCTGTTTCATGGCCTCCTTTCTCGCCATGTGTTCGTACCGTGCACGTTGAATTTCAGGGTCGTTTTTTTGACCGAGCCGGTAGAGCGTCAGGAGGTCCTGGGCGTAGACCCCCGGCGATGCGCAAAAGGTTCCAAGGAACAGGGCGGCACAAAGGGCCCGAAGGGCTGTTCGCGCCGCCCGCAAGGTGGGCCGTTTTGTCCTGGGGGACTTCCTACCGGCTATCATTTTTTCACTCCCCACCAGCCTCAATGGGCCGGGCTGACTTTAACAAGGCATTCAAAATGTCGTTATTCTAGATTCTTTTATAGAAAGTCATTTCACGCGAAATTGCAAGAACTAATTTTGCGCATTTTCCCTATCCCAAAGTTAATATTCAAGGCGGAGCGGCCTCCAACCGATCCCTTCGGAATAGATAAAAAGGGCGAGACTCCCGCGGCCTCACGTCGCACCCCTTCCCGCGGTGTTGTTGGGCGTGGGCGCGGTGGTCGCGGGGCTGGTGGGTAACGCCATTCTGAATCCGCCCTACCTTGCGGTTTTACTGGAATATTTTGTCCCCGTCATGCTGTTGGTGGCCATCATGCTGGGGCGCATCACGATCCTCGAAGCCTGTCTCTTTCTCGTGCGCACCACGCTCATGTCCGCCATCAAACATATGACGGCGATCTCCCAGTGGATCCGCGCCAAGATCGAGGAAATCAACTCCCAGCAAATCGTCTTTTTCACCCGTGGAGACAACCTGGCGAACCTCAACCGGGCCATGCTGTACGTGCAGCAGAACGAGCACACGAACCGCATCAAGATCGTCACCGTGGTCCGTTCCGAGGACGAGGTCCCACCCAACCTCAAGCATGACCTGGATTTCCTCAACCAGGCCTACCCCAATATCGAAATAGAATTCGTGGTCTTGACGGGGGTCTTCAGCCCGGAGCTCGTGCAAAAATTGTCCGAGGAGTGGAAGATCCCCACCAACCTGATGTTCATCGGCTCGCCCGGCACCCATTTCATCTATGGGCTCGCGGACTTCGGGGGCGTCAGGCTCATCATCTGAGTCACGCGGGAATCTTGGGCGGGGATCGGAAACGGGCGGGGCGCGGCCGCACGCGAGGTCTTTTCAAGCGTGGATGATTTCGTCGGGGGCCCTTGAGAACATCGCGGCATGCAACTCTTTCCTGGGAAGCTGGCTTCGGAGGGTGCCATTGAGATAAAGCCCCATGCCGAGAACGCAGTCGCCCGGGAGGGCCAGAATGACATAGCCCGGCTCCAGGTCCAGGTCCAGGGGTACGGTCCGCCCCTCAATTAGTCTCGCCAGTGTCACCCTGTCCACGGTTACTTTCGCCCGGGAGGCGGCATGCCCGAAGGCCTGTGCGAAGCGTGTGGTGGGCTTGATGAAGGCCCCCACCCGGCTCACGGCCTTCATACCCACACGTGAGACCTTGAGCCTTCCCGCTTCCTGGAGGAACTCGCTGTTTCGCACCAGCCACCAGCTCTCTTTCGTGACCAGCCACCGGTAGTCCGAGAATAGATGGGATGCGAACCCGAACCGCTCCCCCAGGTAGCCCGTGATTTCACTTACAGCCTCAGGCCCTGCCCACGAGGGCCATGAAGAATCCCACGGAGTCGACACGGTGGGGATAGAATCGGGCCGTCTTTTTGAGTTCCTTTCCAAAGGTTTTACCTTTCCACTCCGTAAGGCCGGGCTCCCGGTCGACCTGCAGATCGATGGGTAGGAGCCTTGCGTCCCTCTCGTCCAGGAGGAAACGCACCACGGCCTCGTTTTCTTCCGGGTCATAGGTGCATGTGCCGTACAGCAGCATTCCCCCCTTTTCCAGGAGATCAAAGGCGCGAAGAATGATCCGCCGCTGGGTCTCGACGATCTTGGCTCGAAACGACCTGGAGCCCCCGCGGGGAGCGGGTCTCTGCTCCGTCCATCGGTACCGTCCCTCGCCCGAGCAGGGCACATCGGCCAAGACGCGGGAAAAACGCCGCCTCAACGGAAATTCCTGGGCCTGGTATCCCGTGATCACCGTGTTCAGGACGCCCAGTCGATCGAGGGTGTGACCCAGGGCCCGGTGCCTGCTCGAATAGAGCTCGTTGGCCACGATGAGTCCCGTGTTGCCCATTAGTTGCGCCAGGTGCGAGGTCTTGCCCCCGGGCGAGGCGCACAGGTCGAGCACCGCCGTATCCTCCTCCGGCGCCAGCACCGGCGCCGCCAGGCATGAGGTCAAGGCCTGGGGATGGATATGCCCCAGGAAATACTCGGGCAGACGCCCGGGGTTGGCGAGCCCCCGGGCCGTAAGGAGGATCCGGTTGTCCTTGAGGGAGGGCCGGACGGAAACGCCCCGCTTTTCCAGTGAGACCGCCACGTCCCGAGGTTCGGCCTTGAGGGTGTTCACACGCAGATGGACGGGGGGAGGTCTTTTCAGGGCTTCCAGAAACTTGTCGAAATCAGGGATCATGCCCCGGTAGGATTCGAAAACCGGACCTTCCGACCCACCGTTTCTACTTCCCGATGACATGGTTGGCGATGACGGTCCGTTGAATTTCGGAGGTCCCCTCGTAGATGGTAAGCACCCGCGCGTCGCGGTAGTAACGCTCCACGGGATATTCCTTCATGTAGCCGTAGCCTCCGTGAATCTGGAGCGCCTGGTAGGCCACCTTGTTGGCGGTCTCGGACGCGAAAACCTTGGCCATGGAGGCTGCGGCCGTAAAATTCTCCCCCCGGTCCCGCATGGCGGCGGCATTGAAGGTCAGGAGCCTGGCCGCCTCGATCTGTGTCGCCATGTCCGCGATCATCCACCGGATCCCCTGGAAGCTGGAGATGGGTTTGTTGAACTGAACCCTCTCCTTGGCGTAGCTCACGGCGGCGTCCAGGCAGGCCTGGGAGAGCCCCACGGACTGGGACGCGATCCCGATCCGGCCCCCGTCAAGGGAGGCCATGGCGATGACGAATCCGTCCCCCTCTTCTCCCAGGAGATTTTCGGCCGGCACCCGGCAGTCTTCGAAGATCAGTTCCACCGTGTCCGAGGCCCGAAGCCCCATTTTTTCCTCTTCCTTTCCCACGCTGAACCCCGGCGTTCCCTTCTCCACCACAAAGGCGCTTATGCCCTTGTGCCTCTTCTCCCGGTCCGTGTAAGCGGTGACCACGGTGAGATCGGAGTTCTTGCCGCTCGTGATGAACATCTTGGTCCCGTTGATCACCCAGGAATCTCCGTCCCGCACCGCCGTTGTCCGCTGGCCCGCGGGATCCGACCCGGCGCCGGGCTCCGTCAATGCAAAGGACCCTAGCTTTTCCCCCGCAGCCAGGGGTTTCAGGAAGGTCTCCTTCAAGTAGTCTGACCCGAAAAGGTAGATCGGCCCGCAACCCACTGAATTGTGAACGGACATGATCACGGCCGTGGCCGCACAGGCGTAGGCCACTTCCTGCAGGGCCACTGAGTAGCTCACGGTGTCCACGCCCGCGCCGTTGTACTCCGGAGGGACGTTCATACCCATGAGCCCCAGTTCGCCCATGGTCTTCAGGTTCTCCGCGGGGAATTCGCCGCTCCGGTCCCTTTCGGCCGCCGTGGGGAGCAGGACGTCCCGGGCGAAATCCCGCACCATGGCCCGGATCATGCGTTGCTCTTCCGTGAGTTGATATGCCATGTCCAACCTTTCCCGTACCACGATCGAAATGGACCGCAACGGCCTTTGCCGCCGAACCGTCGCGGAGGGGTTGATAGACTGCGGGCTCCGGGCCTTCGGAAAGTTGCGCATGCCGCGCAACCGCGGCGGCTTTCCGGCACGCTGCCGGGGCCTCACTTTTCGGGGCTCAGGGCGTGTATAGCACCACGAGCAGTTCGGCCCTCTCCGAACTTACGTTGCGCAGCCTGTGCACAATGGATGAATTGAAATGCAGGCATTCGCCGGGGCCCAGGACGTTTCGATTTTCGCCCACCATCACCTCCACCTTGCCCTTGAGCACGTACTGGAATTCCTCGCCCAGGTGCTGGTAGCTCACCCCTTTGTGTTCGGCCTTGGGGTCGATAAAGATCTTGAAGGCCTTCAGGTGCTTGTGCCGCGACTCGGGCGTCAGGGTCTCATAAGTGTAGTCCTCGGTCCTTTTCTGGTAGTCGTCCCTGGACTTCTTCTTGGCCCTGGCCTTTTCCTCCTGGAGCAGGATACTGGAGTCCACTTCCAAGGCCCTCGATAGCTGAAGGATCACGGAAACAGGCGGGATCACCTCGCCCTTTTCCACTTGCGAGATATAGCGGCTTGCCAACCCGGTCTCGTTGGCCAGGTTCTTGAGGGTCATGCCGCGATCCTTGCGCAGTTTGAAGAGCCTTTTGCCGATGGGTTGAGATTTCTTACGGGCCGCCATGGATCCCCTCCGCGAAAAATATCATGGATTACATGATTAGTTTAACCTAACATCTTTATTTTGCTGTTTTTTTATATCAAGATATTTCCGAATCATCCGCGTCAGGAATACCACCAGCAGGGCCGCGCTGATGAGTATCATGAGGTTGGAAGCAAAAAAAGTCATAAGAAACAGGAAGGGCTCACGCAGGCGGTATGCCGCCACCAGGACCTGTATCCCGAAGGCCAGGAAAAACACGCCGGCCAGGGTGAAGACGACGTGGCGTACCCACCAGAAGAGCGCCTCCACGCGAACCCTCCTTCATCATCCGCCCACGCTGCCCCTTGCGTCGGGATGAGGGCTAATGGATTTCCAGGCGGGGCAGGACCAATTCATCACATGCCGAGTAGGGATCCTTTTCCCCTCTGGCTATGGCTTCCACCGCGGCATCGAAATCCCCGGTCTCGGTCAATTTGCCCAGGACTTCCTCGATCACGCGGTTTTTCACCAGGTCCATGAGTTCTTCCCTGACCCTCTTGGGACTCCGCCTGAAGTCGATCTCCCCCTGGGTCTCCAGGAGGTAGGCCCGGTGCTTTTCCACCTCTTCAAGGACCTCTTCCACCCCTTTGTCGAACACGGCCTGCGCCTTCACTATGGGAGGTTTCCACCCGCCGTCCTCGTACTTCTTCTGGTCCATGTCGATCATGAGCCTGAGGTCGCTCAGGGTCTTGTCGGATCCCTCCCGGTCGGCCTTGTTGATGACGAAGATGTCGCCCACTTCCAGGATGCCCGCCTTGATGGCCTGGATGTCGTCCCCCATCCCCGGAATCACCACGATCACGGTGGTATGGGCACTCTTGACAACATCCACTTCATCCTGGCCCACCCCCACGGTCTCGACGATGATGTAATCTTTTCCCATGGCATCCAGCACGTCGATGGCGCTCCGCGTGGACTGGGTGAGTCCGCCGAAATGACCGCGCGTGGCCATTGACCGAATGAAGACCCCCTCGTCCAGGCTGTGCCGCTGCATGCGCACCCGGTCTCCCAGTATGGCGCCGCCGCTGAAGGGACTGGTGGGATCCACGGCCAGCACTCCCACGGTCTTCTCTTTCCTGCGAAGGTGGCTCACCATCTGGTCCACCAGGGTGCTTTTGCCCACCCCGGGCGACCCGGTGATCCCCAGCACGTAGGCCTTGCCCGTGTGGGGGTAGAGGGCCTTGAGGGCCTCCCTGACACCGGGAATACCGTCGTCGATATCCCGGATGAGTCGGGCCACCGCCCGAATATCCCCCTTGACCACATTTTCCACGAGATCGTTCATTGTCTCAATATTCTCCTCTCGGCTCCACGTTGTCGGCCACCCACTTCACGATTACGTCCAGGGGGGTGCCCGGTGTAAAGATCTCCCTGATACCCGCCGCCTTCAACGTGGGGATATCCTCGTCCGGGATGATCCCCCCGCCGCACACCACGATATCATCGGCGCCCTTTTCTTTGAGCAGCTCCACCGTGCGCGGGAACAAGTAGTTGTGGGCGCCTGCAAGGCTGGACAGCCCGATCATGTCCACATCCTCCTGGATGGCCGCCTCCACGATTTCTTCCGGCGTCTGGTGAAGCCCGGTATAGACCACTTCGTAGCCGGCGTCCCGGTACGCCCTTGCTATGATCCTGGCACCCCTGTCGTGCCCGTCCAGGCCGGGCTTAGCCACCATGATCCTTATTCTTCTCTTTCCCGTCATGATTCCCCCGATATGATTTCGTGTGCTCCCGGAATCGTCCCGGACCTCGACCCCGCCGGCGGGGTCGAGGTCCGGGACGATTCCGGGAGCACACGAAATCATATCGGGGGAATCATGACGGGAAAGAGAAGAATAAGGATCATGGTGGCTAAGCCCGGCCTGGACGGGCACGACAGGGGTGCCAGGATCATAGCAAGGGCGTACCGGGACGCCGGCTACGAAGTGGTCTATACCGGGCTTCACCAGACGCCGGAAGAAATCGTGGAGGCGGCCATCCAGGAGGATGTGGACATGATCGGGCTGTCCAGCCTTGCAGGCGCCCACAACTACTTGTTCCCGCGCACGGTGGAGCTGCTCAAAGAAAAGGGCGCCGATGATATCGTGGTGTGCGGCGGGGGGATCATCCCGGACGAGGATATCCCCACGTTGAAGGCGGCGGGTATCAGGGAGATCTTTACACCGGGCACCCCCCTGGACGTAATCGTGAAGTGGGTGGCCGACAACGTGGAGCCGAGAGGAGAATATTGAGACAATGAACGATCTCGTGGAAAATGTGGTCAAGGGGGATATTCGGGCGGTGGCCCGACTCATCCGGGATATCGACGACGGTATTCCCGGTGTCAGGGAGGCCCTCAAGGCCCTCTACCCCCACACGGGCAAGGCCTACGTGCTGGGGATCACCGGGTCGCCCGGGGTGGGCAAAAGCACCCTGGTGGACCAGATGGTGAGCCACCTTCGCAGGAAAGAGAAGACCGTGGGAGTGCTGGCCGTGGATCCCACCAGTCCCTTCAGCGGCGGCGCCATACTGGGAGACCGGGTGCGCATGCAGCGGCACAGCCTGGACGAGGGGGTCTTCATTCGGTCAATGGCCACGCGCGGTCATTTCGGCGGACTCACCCAGTCCACGCGGAGCGCCATCGACGTGCTGGATGCCATGGGAAAAGATTACATCATCGTCGAGACCGTGGGGGTGGGCCAGGATGAAGTGGATGTTGTCAAGAGTGCCCATACCACCGTGATCGTGGTGATTCCGGGGATGGGGGACGACATCCAGGCCATCAAGGCGGGCATCCTGGAAGTGGGCGACATCTTCGTCATCAACAAGGCCGACCGGGAGGGATCCGACAAGACCCTGAGCGACCTCAGGCTCATGATCGACATGGACCAGAAGAAGTACGAGGACGGCGGGTGGAAACCTCCCATAGTGAAGGCGCAGGCCGTGTTCGACAAAGGGGTGGAAGAGGTCCTTGAAGAGGTGGAAAAGCACCGGGCCTACCTCCTGGAGACCCAGGGGGAGATCGACTTCAGGCGGAGTCCCAAGAGGGTCAGGGAAGAACTCATGGACCTGGTGAAAAACCGCGTGATCGAGGAAGTCCTGGGCAAATTGACCGAGACCGGGGATTTCGATGCCGCGGTGGAAGCCATAGCCAGAGGGGAAAAGGATCCCTACTCGGCATGTGATGAATTGGTCCTGCCCCGCCTGGAAATCCATTAGCCCTCATCCCGACGCAAGGGGCAGCGTGGGCGGATGATGAAGGAGGGTTCGCGTGGAGGCGCTCTTCTGGTGGGTACGCCACGTCGTCTTCACCCTGGCCGGCGTGTTTTTCCTGGCCTTCGGGATACAGGTCCTGGTGGCGGCATACCGCCTGCGTGAGCCCTTCCTGTTTCTTATGACTTTTTTTGCTTCCAACCTCATGATACTCATCAGCGCGGCCCTGCTGGTGGTATTCCTGACGCGGATGATTCGGAAATATCTTGATATAAAAAAACAGCAAAATAAAGATGTTAGGTTAAACTAATCATGTAATCCATGATATTTTTCGCGGAGGGGATCCATGGCGGCCCGTAAGAAATCTCAACCCATCGGCAAAAGGCTCTTCAAACTGCGCAAGGATCGCGGCATGACCCTCAAGAACCTGGCCAACGAGACCGGGTTGGCAAGCCGCTATATCTCGCAAGTGGAAAAGGGCGAGGTGATCCCGCCTGTTTCCGTGATCCTTCAGCTATCGAGGGCCTTGGAAGTGGACTCCAGTATCCTGCTCCAGGAGGAAAAGGCCAGGGCCAAGAAGAAGTCCAGGGACGACTACCAGAAAAGGACCGAGGACTACACTTATGAGACCCTGACGCCCGAGTCGCGGCACAAGCACCTGAAGGCCTTCAAGATCTTTATCGACCCCAAGGCCGAACACAAAGGGGTGAGCTACCAGCACCTGGGCGAGGAATTCCAGTACGTGCTCAAGGGCAAGGTGGAGGTGATGGTGGGCGAAAATCGAAACGTCCTGGGCCCCGGCGAATGCCTGCATTTCAATTCATCCATTGTGCACAGGCTGCGCAACGTAAGTTCGGAGAGGGCCGAACTGCTCGTGGTGCTATACACGCCCTGAGCCCCGAAAAGTGAGGCCCCGGCAGCGTGCCGGAAAGCCGCCGCGGTTGCGCGGCATGCGCAACTTTCCGAAGGCCCGGAGCCCGCAGTCTATCAACCCCTCCGCGACGGTTCGGCGGCAAAGGCCGTTGCGGTCCATTTCGATCGTGGTACGGGAAAGGTTGGACATGGCATATCAACTCACGGAAGAGCAACGCATGATCCGGGCCATGGTGCGGGATTTCGCCCGGGACGTCCTGCTCCCCACGGCGGCCGAAAGGGACCGGAGCGGCGAATTCCCCGCGGAGAACCTGAAGACCATGGGCGAACTGGGGCTCATGGGTATGAACGTCCCTCCGGAGTACAACGGCGCGGGCGTGGACACCGTGAGCTACTCAGTGGCCCTGCAGGAAGTGGCCTACGCCTGTGCGGCCACGGCCGTGATCATGTCCGTTCACAATTCAGTGGGTTGCGGGCCGATCTACCTTTTCGGGTCAGACTACTTGAAGGAGACCTTCCTGAAACCCCTGGCTGCGGGGGAAAAGCTAGGGTCCTTTGCATTGACGGAGCCCGGCGCCGGGTCGGATCCCGCGGGCCAGCGGACAACGGCGGTGCGGGACGGAGATTCCTGGGTGATCAACGGGACCAAGATGTTCATCACGAGCGGCAAGAACTCCGATCTCACCGTGGTCACCGCTTACACGGACCGGGAGAAGAGGCACAAGGGCATAAGCGCCTTTGTGGTGGAGAAGGGAACGCCGGGGTTCAGCGTGGGAAAGGAAGAGGAAAAAATGGGGCTTCGGGCCTCGGACACGGTGGAACTGATCTTCGAAGACTGCCGGGTGCCGGCCGAAAATCTCCTGGGAGAAGAGGGGGACGGATTCGTCATCGCCATGGCCTCCCTTGACGGGGGCCGGATCGGGATCGCGTCCCAGTCCGTGGGGCTCTCCCAGGCCTGCCTGGACGCCGCCGTGAGCTACGCCAAGGAGAGGGTTCAGTTCAACAAACCCATCTCCAGCTTCCAGGGGATCCGGTGGATGATCGCGGACATGGCGACACAGATCGAGGCGGCCAGGCTCCTGACCTTCAATGCCGCCGCCATGCGGGACCGGGGGGAGAATTTTACGGCCGCAGCCTCCATGGCCAAGGTTTTCGCGTCCGAGACCGCCAACAAGGTGGCCTACCAGGCGCTCCAGATTCACGGAGGCTACGGCTACATGAAGGAATATCCCGTGGAGCGTTACTACCGCGACGCGCGGGTGCTTACCATCTACGAGGGGACCTCCGAAATTCAACGGACCGTCATCGCCAACCATGTCATCGGGAAGTAGAAACGGTGGGTCGGAAGGTCCGGTTTTCGAATCCTACCGGGGCATGATCCCTGATTTCGACAAGTTTCTGGAAGCCCTGAAAAGACCTCCCCCCGTCCATCTGCGTGTGAACACCCTCAAGGCCGAACCTCGGGACGTGGCGGTCTCACTGGAAAAGCGGGGCGTTTCCGTCCGGCCCTCCCTCAAGGACAACCGGATCCTCCTTACGGCCCGGGGGCTCGCCAACCCCGGGCGTCTGCCCGAGTATTTCCTGGGGCATATCCATCCCCAGGCCTTGACCTCATGCCTGGCGGCGCCGGTGCTGGCGCCGGAGGAGGATACGGCGGTGCTCGACCTGTGCGCCTCGCCCGGGGGCAAGACCTCGCACCTGGCGCAACTAATGGGCAACACGGGACTCATCGTGGCCAACGAGCTCTATTCGAGCAGGCACCGGGCCCTGGGTCACACCCTCGATCGACTGGGCGTCCTGAACACGGTGATCACGGGATACCAGGCCCAGGAATTTCCGTTGAGGCGGCGTTTTTCCCGCGTCTTGGCCGATGTGCCCTGCTCGGGCGAGGGACGGTACCGATGGACGGAGCAGAGACCCGCTCCCCGCGGGGGCTCCAGGTCGTTTCGAGCCAAGATCGTCGAGACCCAGCGGCGGATCATTCTTCGCGCCTTTGATCTCCTGGAAAAGGGGGGAATGCTGCTGTACGGCACATGCACCTATGACCCGGAAGAAAACGAGGCCGTGGTGCGTTTCCTCCTGGACGAGAGGGACGCAAGGCTCCTACCCATCGATCTGCAGGTCGACCGGGAGCCCGGCCTTACGGAGTGGAAAGGTAAAACCTTTGGAAAGGAACTCAAAAAGACGGCCCGATTCTATCCCCACCGTGTCGACTCCGTGGGATTCTTCATGGCCCTCGTGGGCAGGGCCTGAGGCTGTAAGTGAAATCACGGGCTACCTGGGGGAGCGGTTCGGGTTCGCATCCCATCTATTCTCGGACTACCGGTGGCTGGTCACGAAAGAGAGCTGGTGGCTGGTGCGAAACAGCGAGTTCCTCCAGGAAGCGGGAAGGCTCAAGGTCTCACGTGTGGGTATGAAGGCCGTGAGCCGGGTGGGGGCCTTCATCAAGCCCACCACACGCTTCGCACAGGCCTTCGGGCATGCCGCCTCCCGGGCGAAAGTAACCGTGGACAGGGTGACACTGGCGAGACTAATTGAGGGGCGGACCGTACCCCTGGACCTGGACCTGGAGCCGGGCTATGTCATTCTGGCCCTCCCGGGCGACTGCGTTCTCGGCATGGGGCTTTATCTCAATGGCACCCTCCGAAGCCAGCTTCCCAGGAAAGAGTTGCATGCCGCGATGTTCTCAAGGGCCCCCGACGAAATCATCCACGCTTGAAAAGACCTCGCGTGCGGCCGCGCCCCGCCCGTTTCCGATCCCCGCCCAAGATTCCCGCGTGACTCAGATGATGAGCCTGACGCCCCCGAAGTCCGCGAGCCCATAGATGAAATGGGTGCCGGGCGAGCCGATGAACATCAGGTTGGTGGGGATCTTCCACTCCTCGGACAATTTTTGCACGAGCTCCGGGCTGAAGACCCCCGTCAAGACCACGAATTCTATTTCGATATTGGGGTAGGCCTGGTTGAGGAAATCCAGGTCATGCTTGAGGTTGGGTGGGACCTCGTCCTCGGAACGGACCACGGTGACGATCTTGATGCGGTTCGTGTGCTCGTTCTGCTGCACGTACAGCATGGCCCGGTTGAGGTTCGCCAGGTTGTCTCCACGGGTGAAAAAGACGATTTGCTGGGAGTTGATTTCCTCGATCTTGGCGCGGATCCACTGGGAGATCGCCGTCATATGTTTGATGGCGGACATGAGCGTGGTGCGCACGAGAAAGAGACAGGCTTCGAGGATCGTGATGCGCCCCAGCATGATGGCCACCAACAGCATGACGGGGACAAAATATTCCAGTAAAACCGCAAGGTAGGGCGGATTCAGAATGGCGTTACCCACCAGCCCCGCGACCACCGCGCCCACGCCCAACAACACCGCGGGAAGGGGTGCGACGTGAGGCCGCGGGAGTCTCGCCCTTTTTATCTATTCCGAAGGGATCGGTTGGAGGCCGCTCCGCCTTGAATATTAACTTTGGGATAGGGAAAATGCGCAAAATTAGTTCTTGCAATTTCGCGTGAAATGACTTTCTATAAAAGAATCTAGAATAACGACATTTTGAATGCCTTGTTAAAGTCAGCCCGGCCCATTGAGGCTGGTGGGGAGTGAAAAAATGATAGCCGGTAGGAAGTCCCCCAGGACAAAACGGCCCACCTTGCGGGCGGCGCGAACAGCCCTTCGGGCCCTTTGTGCCGCCCTGTTCCTTGGAACCTTTTGCGCATCGCCGGGGGTCTACGCCCAGGACCTCCTGACGCTCTACCGGCTCGGTCAAAAAAACGACCCTGAAATTCAACGTGCACGGTACGAACACATGGCGAGAAAGGAGGCCATGAAACAGGCCATTGCCGGTTACCTCCCGGTTCTGACGGCCCAGGGCGAATACGTGGACAC
>Ga0180301_10003423_pt1 | contig 12375 bp, 10 predicted proteins | sample GuaBasSediGuay16_FD_121797 | JGI IMG/M metagenome (GOLD analysis project Ga0180301, IMG submission 121797) | Subseafloor sediment microbial communities from Guaymas Basin, Gulf of California, Mexico - Guay16, Core 4569-2, 12-15 cm | ecosystem: Environmental > Aquatic > Marine > Hydrothermal...
GTAAAAAAGCTATTGGTGCTTTTCACCTAACATGCTAGAGTCTAAATTATTTATGTCATATCCAATACTTGTATGCTTTACACTAAGTTGAGATCAAAACTAGTACAGGTATGGATTTAGAAGAGCATAGTAGTCGTGTAGTTCAAATACAGCATAAAGTCTTCAAATCGAATTCTTAAGACTTAAAGTCCTTGATAGACTAATGTGTACATGTTTATTTTCTCTTCCCTGAAAAGCCTATATTGGCTATTAAATATTTGAATCAAATAGCTTTAAAAAAGCAGCTTCGCTATACTATATTTGGTGATAATATTTGGTTACTAAAGAAATCGAAGACTGGTATGCCTCTCTTAACTTTTTGCAAAGAACACAACATCCATACATCACGTACGAGCTCATAATGGATATACCTTGTAGATTCGAAGATGTATTAGCAAAGCAAGAAAGGAGAATTAAAGATATTGCAGAAGAGTTTAGCAAGTATAACGTTAGAAGAATATACGTAACAGGATCAGGTAATTCGTATTACGCGGCAATTTCAGCTAAGTATATAATTGAGGAAATTGTTGGAATACCAACAAATCATGAGGAAGCGTTTGAGCTGGCAAATTATACCATACCAAATCTTATAAATTATAAGATTTCTGACTATGCTGTTATAGGAATTTCGTTGTCTGGAGCAACAAAAGCTTGTATTGATTCTTTAAAATTGGCCTTTGAAAATAAGGCATATACAATAGGTATAACAGGAACCACTGCATGCCCTATGGAGAAATGGTCTAGAACAATAGTCATCCCTCGAGCTCTTCGTAAGGATATACCTGTAAGAGCTAATACGTTCGCTACCGTATTGTATACAATAAGCTTGCTCGCTACGGCTTTACGTGAATCGTTAATAAAAGATTCTAAGGTAATTAAATATAAAGAACAATTAAGAGAAATACCTAATATCGCAAAGAAAATATTGGAATCTCTTGAACCAGAAATAGCTCAAATAGCTAAAAAATTTGTCACGGATGAAGACTTCTACTATGTAGGAGGCGGACCAAACTATGGTACTGCACTTGATGGAGCTTTAATGGTTAATGAAATGAGCAGAGCCAGACCTTGGGCCTGGGAAGTCGAAGAAATGTGCCATGGTCCATGGACTACGCTTAGAAGAAGAAGTATAGTGGTACTTGTTGCTCCTCCAGGGCGCAGTTATCACAGAATAACCATGGTGGCTCACGCAATAAAGGAGAGCATAAATGCGACTATAATATCTCTTGTAAGGAAAGGTAGCGAAGGAGAAATTGTGAAATATTCAGACCATGTAATCGAAGTCCCGGAGAATGTAGACGAGGTATTAACACCAATAGTATACGATATTCCGCTGTTACTCTTTGCATACTACAGAGGAGTGTTTAGAGGACTAAACCCTGATACGCACGGTATGGACGTGGCTGGCTTTGAAAAAATGCCACGGATACTTCATCCTCCAGGATGGCATTAATTAACATGTTTTTAATTTATTATTGTAAGGTTTACATTAAAAAGATCCTTAAGCTCAGGTAAAGTGGTAATGTCCAAGGGTGTACCTGTATACATTACTAATCTAACTAAGAGATATAGTAAAGTTATAGCAGTAAAAAATGTATCCTTAAATATAGAACCAGGAGAATTCATTGTAATATTAGGTCCTTCAGGATCCGGTAAATCCACGCTTCTTAGATGTATTGCTGGACTTGAAAAACCTGATACTGGAGAAATAATTATAGATGATAGAGTAGTGTACAGTTCTAGTAGGAAGATAAATATTCCACCTAGAGAACGAGACGTTGCCATGGTCTTTCAAGATTATGCGCTTTATCCACATATGAAAGTGTTCGATAATATTGCATTTCCACTTAAACTAAGAAAATTACCTAAAACAGAAATAAGGCGTAAGGTATTAGAAGTAGCAAGACTTCTTAGAATAGAGGAACTTCTTGATCGTTATCCTCGACAACTAAGTGGTGGACAGCAGCAACGCGTTGCACTTGCCAGAGCCTTAGTCAGAGAACCTAAACTTTTCTTAATGGATGAACCTTTAAGCAACCTTGACGCTAAGCTAAGACTGATGATGCGAGCTGAACTCAAAAAGCTGCAGAAATCAATAGGCGTTACAACCATTTATGTAACTCATGATCAGGCTGAAGCAATGTCTATGGGCGATCGCATTGTTGTATTAAATAATGGTGAAATACAACAAATTGGAACTCCTTTAGAGCTTTACGAGAAACCTGTGAACATGTTTGTCGGAGGCTTTCTTGGAACGCCACCAATGAACTTCTTCAATGCAACAATAGTTAAACATAAACAAAAATTGCTCTTTGACTGTACAGAATTCACACTGACCATACCTGCAAGCATGAAAGAGAGTTTAGAGAAGCACGTAGGTGAGGAAGTAATCATAGGTATTAGACCTGAAGATTTTGAGATTGTTAATATACAAACGGAAAATACGATAAAAGCACACGTGTTAACTATAGAGCCTTTAGGCAGCGAAACTGTACTTAATTTACAAAAGGGAGACTTAATATTTAAAGTAAAAACTCTTTCAAGATACGTAGGCAGAGTAGAAGAGATCATAGTAAGACCTATTGAGAAAAAGATTCACGTATTTCATAAGAAGTCGGGCAAACGGTTACTATGACGATAAAAAGTAAGCATTTTTATCTAACTAAAGAATATAAATGTTGAATGGTGCATACCCCATGGTTAAGAGACTACTTGAAGCAACACCTCAAGAAATTCTATCTATGAATAAGAACGAATTAATTACTTCAATAAGAATGTGCGAAGGAAGAGTAATACTAGCTGTGGCCAGGGTTAGAGGACCAAACTTAGTAGACGGTGTCTCAAACGCAGAACTTGTAGCGGCATTTGGTGCAGACTTAGTTAGTTTAGCAACATATGACGTTGTTAACCCCTACGTCCCGGGATTACCAAATAAAATATCAAACGAAGCTGAGGACAAAGCTCTATTTAAAGTTCAAATATCTCTAGGCAGAGGTTGGACACTTAAGGATATAAGAAAGCTCATTGGTCGCCCTGTTGGTGTATTCCTAACAGCTGTTTCTGAGGATATGAGGAAGGATTTGGAAAGACGTTATGGACACGTATTCTTCTCTAGAGAAACCGTTAAATTGGCTGTAGATCAGGGTGCCGACTTTATTCAAATTTACTCCTGGAGGCCCCAGGATGAAGACTTAGTGATTAAATCTATAGAAATAGCCAAAGAAGAGGTAGGTGATAAGGTTATAATAATGAGCGGCCGTGTGCATGGACCAGGGTTAATGGGGCATTTAGCAGCAAAAGAGCTAATATCGAAAGAGTTCATAAGAAAACTTATTGATGCTGGAGCTGATTATATAGCATTGCCTGCTCCAGGAACATATCCAGGTATCACCTTAGAAAAAGCTAAAGAATTTGTTGATCTAATACACAGTTATGATAAACTAGCAGCTTTAGGTATTCATACTTCTCAAGAGGGAGGAGACATAAACACTATTAAACGTTTGGCAGTACTGATAAAAATGGCCGGACCGGATGTAATCGAGCTAGGGGATTCTGGCTTTACAGAGTCTATGGTGCCTCCAGAAAACATTATGGCTCTATCCATTGCAATAAGGGGTAGAAGACATACGCTTAGACGCATGGCAATCTCTCCCTTACGGTAACTATACCTACCACATTTTTCTCTCTAAGACCTATGTAATGTAAAAACATTTCATGGGTTTTCGTTAATGCAACAGACTTACGATGTTGTAGTATTCGGTTTATCAAATCCGGACATCGTGGTATATCCTCCCGAGGGAATAAAATTAACACCAAGACGTATAACTTTTGTAAATAGGTATATGATTAGGCTAGGGGGCCCTGGAAGTATAACTGCTGCAGCATTAGCTCGTTTAGGTTTAAGAACAAGCTTTGTAGGGAACATAGGAAAAGGGGTCTTGGGAGAGCTTATAAAGAGAATGCTTAAAGAAATGAACGTTGATACAAGGAACGCTATAGAATACCCTGATGAACTCTTCACCATAGTTTTAGTAGATGAAAAAGGCGAAGGAGGAACAATGATCGCTACACTGCCAATGAGCCCTCTATTTCCTTCTTCTTCATCTATAATAACCCATTTTAAAACTATATCTAAGGCCAAGATTTTATTCATAGCACATTGGTTTTGGCCCTATTTGAGATTATTTGAAATTGAGGACATTCCTAAATGTGAAGTAATACGTGAATTAAAGAAAATGGGATATATAATAGCGCTTGATATAAACTATAAAGCTAAGGACGAACCCGAGGAACACGACGTTTACGAGCTTGCCTGTAGTTTAAAATATATTGACATTTTGCTTCCAAATGAGTTCGATGCAAAAATTGTAGGTAGAAGGTTATTCAGAACTAGCTCCATAGAAAGTATAGTCCAAGGTTTTTTAAGATTAGGACCTAGAATTATCGGATTAAAAATGGGAGAAAGAGGATGCTACGTTGTTTCACAGAAGAGTAAATGTGTTATTCCAGCGTTTGTAGTTAAAAACATTGTAGATACTGCTGGCGCAGGCGATGTATTTAACGCGGCATTTATTTATGGCTGGCTTAAGGGCTGGGATATTGTAAGTATAGGTAGATTCGCAAATGCTGTAGCCGCTTACTATATTACGCATCCTGATCCCAAGAAAAAGTTTCCAACGTATTATGATGTGGTTAAGTTTCTTAAATATAAACAGTTTAATTTATAAATGAGCTTTTATAAACACATATACTTAGAAACATTGTACACTCGGTGATATAGTTGCCCCTACAAGTTCGCTACATTATTGTGATTAGCATTATTTTGATAATCATCGCCGGAATAGTAGGGTATTTTGCAGGGTCACAAGCAGCACCTGTAGTCACTGTAGCAAAGAAACCATTTGAAGGTGTTACTATAACATACTTAACAACATCTCCAATGGTTACTCCGGACCTAGATAGGCTATTTGAAGAACTTACAGGCGCCAAAGTAGAAGTAGTTAGTGTGTCATGGCCTGACCTAAGACCAAAACTTGTAACAGCGCTAACTACGAAAAGCTCTGACCCGGATGTCTATATTCTCCCTGACGAATGGGTTTTAGAATTTGGAGATAATGGATGGCTTGAACCTCTTGACCAATACATACCAAAAGAGAGACTAGATGACATGTTAGAAATTCATAGAGGAATGTATACATATAAAGGACACATCATTGGCGCACCTATCATGGTAATGCCCATGATAATGTTCTATAATGAGAAAATTTTAAGAGATGCTGGTTTTGATAAACCTCCATCTACTTGGGAAGAATTATTAGAGATGTCTACTTCGCTTAAGGAAAAGGGAATAGTTGATTATAGTATAACATGGCCTTTACTTTCAGGAGATGACATGTTAACCGATGTATTTTTAACGGTGCTTTTATCATCCGGCGGCAGAATAGTTGATGAAGAGGGAAACCCCGCATTTAATGACGAGCATGGTCTTTGGGCTTTAAACTTCATAGTAAATACTATATACGAGTATAAAATAGCTCCTGAGACTTCCTTTGAATGCGAGAAAATGGAAGCACTAAGACCGTTTATGACTGGAGAAAACGCGTTCAATATAAATTGGCAATTCATGGTTGCGATGGCACGCTCTGCAGAGTCGAAAGTCGCTGAGTATGTGCGCTACGCTCCAATACCTGTTAAGAAAGGAGAAACACCAAAATATACAGGACTTGCAGCTGGCGGTGCTTTAGCTGTAAATCCATACTCCGATGCTAAAGAAGCAGCAATTGCATACGTGTTATTCATTACTGACCCTGCTTTCTCGCTAAAGCTATTCGCAGAACGAGGCTGGTTACCAGCTTGGAAGAGCTTCTATGAAAACCCAGCAGCAAAACAAATTGAACCACAAATCGACGTACTTCTAGAACAGTTATCAAAGTCGTATGCTCGTGGATGGACAGGAATCAAGGACTGGGCAAAGTTCTCAGAAATAATAAGACTCACGATATCTAAAGTGTGGCTAGAAGGCGTTGAACCCCAGGAAGTTCTTAACAGTGCAGCTGAACAGGCCAAAGCACTAATTGGTAAAAAATAAGCATTTTTTCTTTTATTATTTTTTGTATCTGAAATAAAATAATATGCTATGGTGTATGAGTAATGAGGTATGCGAGAGAAAGCAGGAACGCATATGTACTCATTTTACCAGCACTTTTAATCGTTGCAATGTTTACGTTGTATCCTACAATCTATGCATCGATATTAAGCCTTTATGATTGTTTACCTGGAAAAGCTTGCGTTTTTGTAGGCTTCTCTAAGTATATGCAATTATTCTCCTCGGGTCTTTTTTGGCATTCTTTAAAAGTAACGTTGATATTTGTATTTGCATCAGTTAGTGCACAAATCATCATTGGAACCCTCATTGCATTATTAATATATTATTTACCTAAAGGCTCTAACATATTAAAGACGCTCTTAATCATACCTTGGGCATTACCAGGAGTTATATCAGCAGCTATGTGGCGTACAATATTAGACTATGATTATGGACTAATAAATGGTGTGTTACGAGCACTTAATGTATGTTCACCAGATGAAGGCATAAAATGGCTACTTGATCCTAATCTTGCATTATTGTCTTTGATCTTAATCGATATATGGCGATTGAGTCCTTTTGTTGCGCTACTTGTTTTAGCAGGGCTTGTTGCCATACCTAAGTCGTATATTGATGCTGCAGAAATTGATGGTGCTTCTACTATACAGAAGTTTATCCACATAATGTTGCCGTTTCTTAAACCTATTTATAAATCCATATTCATTATAAGGTCCATATTCGCGTTTCAAGCTCTAGATATAGTTTTCGTTACAACGAAAGGTGGTCCTGGAACAGCAACCTACCTCTTACCTTATTACATGTATAACGAGGCTTTTGCTTTTTTGGACTTTGGTGGTGGAGCTGCATTAGCCGTTATCCTAGCATTGCTTATTGTCATTACAATATGTATATTCTATTATATAGTTTTTAGAACTCTGGTGCGTACGCCATGAGGTTTTCAGGCATCAGAAAATTTTTACTATACATCTCAGCAGTGATGGTGTCCATATACATAGTATTACCAATCTATTGGGCCTTCATTATAAGTGTCAAGAAACCTGATGAAATATATTCTAAGATACCATCTCTGGTACCGTCAAAAATAACTTTTGATAGGTATGTTGCAGTGTTTACAGGTAATGAAAAGTTATTACCTGCTGGTGGCCGTGTCATAGGCTCTGCTACTTTGCAGAGCTTTATGCAAGGTTTCATGAACAGTATTATTGTTGGAGCACTTACAACAGCCTTATGTCTATTAATAGGAGTTCCAGCAGCTTATGCTTTTGCTAGATACATATTTAAAGGTAGGACTTTTATCCTATCATTCCTGACAGTTACACGATTCATTCCTGTGGTGCTTCTTGTCATACCCCTTTACTTTATAACGTTAAGCATGAACCTGTATGACAATGTTGTAGGTCTGTCATTGGTTTATACGGCGTTTGAGTTGCCGATAGTAATGATAGTCATGATGGCTTACTACGAGGGCCTGCCACGTTCATTAGAAGACGCTGCCATATTAGACGGTTGTAGCACATTTGACCTATTATTTAAAGTAATAGTTCCTGTATCCTTGCCTGGCATGATAGCTTCTAGTATACTTGCATTCATTATGGCATGGCAAGAATTCATATTTGCATTGGTCTTAACAAGTAGTAGAGCAAAAACCATGCCCATTGTTTTAGCTGAGTTTTTTGGCAGATATGGGCCTCAGTATGATATGTTATGTACTGGTGCTATTTTAGCAGCTTTACCTATACTCATAATATCGGCTTGTCTAAGTAAGTACATTATTAAAGGAATCAGCGAAGGGATGGGAAGAGTTATATAGTCCTACTCATACAAACACTCATTTTTTCAAGGCTTTTCATTATTCTTTCAATGTCATCTTGGTTAACTTTTAAACCGAGCCTTTTCATCGCAATCACTATGGGGCCTATTACTGCTTTAATGCCAGTAATTGGAGGTCTAATTACTGCTCTAGGTAAAAGCTTCTTCACTTCAGTTATGAAAGATTCATATACTATTGAAGACCTAAAGACGCTTCCCACGCAACCTACGATAACCTTCTGATCAACCATGCCAAGCTTTTTTGCGACAGAGTACGCAGCTAACGCTAGTTCTTCGCCAGCTGTTTTTAAAATCTCGCAAGCAACTTCGTCTCCTCTTTTAGCTTCCTCATCTACTATTAAGGCTAAGGATGATATTTTGGAAACATCAAAGGGACTTTTATAAATTATGGGTATAATATCGAGTAGATCCTCAACATTGAAGTATTGTTTAAAACGCTCGACAAGCGATGTAGCCTTTCCTCTGCCGTCATAGGCTCTTGCAGCGGCATTAAGAGCCTTTAATGCGATCCATGAAGCTCCGCCTTCATTTCCAATTAGCCATCCCCAACCGCTTGATCTAGCAGTAGTGCCATGCTTATTTAATCCGTAAGCTATGGCTCCAGTACCGGCAATTACTGCTATTCCTGGTTTACCTAAAGTAACAGCATATAGTGCGGTTTCAGCATCATGAACTATTACTACTTTACTTAGCGGGTAACCGAGTTTTATTATATATTCCTGGGCTTTATTATATGCTGATTTAGTATCTAATCCAGCCCAACTAAACACCATTAAGTCTATGTTTTTAAAAGACTTACATGGTTTCTTTAAGCATGTCTTGACTGCCTTATCAATATTCTTCAACACTATTTCTTCTTTAAGCGATACGTCTGCTGGGCCTGAACAGGAAATACAGTGAATGTTAAGGTTAAAGTCTAATACTATAGCTATTGTTTTAGTCTTTCCTATATCTATCGCCATAAACATTATAAATAATGCCTCAATGGTAGAAACTATTTTTTAATAGTCTTAAGTTTTTCCAATTAATACTAAAATTGCTAAGATTTATTAAATACTTTACAAGATAATTACCCATGGTGTTATAATATTGAAGATCACTATAATAGGCGGCGGAAGCACATATAATCCTCCATTTGTCCATGCATTACTTGAAAGGAGGGATTCCTTACCTATCAAGGAAATAGCCTTTATGGATACTGATCCTCAGAGGCAAGAAATAGTTGTTAATTTCATAAAACGCCATTTAAGGAACAAAGGCATGCTAAAGGACGTGAAAATTTGGGCAACAACAAACTTGACAGATGCCGTAGCTGATGCAGACTTCGTTATAGTTACTATACGACCTGGTGGTAACAGGTTAAGAGCTCTTGGAGAAAGAATAGCGCTTAAATACGGTATGATAGGTGATGAAACAGTAGGTTTCGAAGGATTCGCTTTTGCATTAAGGACTATACCTGCTCTCATAAAAATAGCCAAGGAAGTAGAACGTAACGCGCCTAATGCCTGGATAATTAATGTGACAAACCCCGTTACTGTAGCTACAGAGGCTATGGTTAGATATTCTAATGTTAAGATCATAGGCGTTGGAAGCATTAAAAATATTCATCGATACTATGTAGCACGATGGTTAAAAGTTGATGATCCTGAAAAAATAAGGATGATATATGTTGGCCATAAACATTTCGGCTGGTACCTTAAAATATGGGTTGGAGATAAAGAGGTCCCGATAGATGAAATGGTAGATAAGTATTCTAAGTGGGTGGCTTCTTTATCGGAATATGATCGAATAGACCCCGAATTCATTCGCGACTGGAGATGGCCAATACCTGACATACCGCTATTTTTCAAATACTATTACATGACAGATTATGCTGTGGACTTTTGGAAGAAAAGAGGAAAAACTAGAGGAGAGGAAGTTGTAGAACTACAAAAGGAATTACTTGAATGGTTTAAAAAGGCTAACACTATTGATGATATTCCGGATTATCTGTTTAGAAGAGGATCAACGGAGTTAGAGAGAGGCGAGGCAGCAAAAAGACGAGGTTATGGAGCATATATGCCCCAGTTAATCGAGATTTTAGATGCCATAATAAATGACAGGAATAGACTAATATGTGAAATGATACCGCAATCAGGCGCTGTTGATGGATTTGATGAAAAAGCTGTATTAAGGATTCCGTTTATACTTAATAAGCGCGGTTATTGGCCCATTAGAATCGGTAAATTACCTCCTGAGATTGATGGAATATTACATCTTTTGAAAGCACATGATTATTTAACTATAAAGGCTGCCGTGACAGGTTCATGCGAATTAGCTATTAAAGCGCTTTTAAGTCATCCTCTAGTTATGAATTATCATAGAGCAAAGAAGGCGTTCATGGAGCTTTTAACAAATGTTGGACGAGAATACTATCCACAATTCATGCATTGTTTAGAGAAATGGAAAGAACCTAGTTTATAAGATATTAGAAGAAAAGCAATAATTAGTAACCTATGCTATAGAGAACCTTAGAAAACTAAGCTATTGCAGATAAAAACATTGTGATATTGCCCCTTAGATTTCTCTAGCTATGTTTGTTAAATTAAAACATCTAAGGTAATATTTAATGGAGCTGCTAATTCTCTTTTTTACGTATGTTTTTCCATTTATACCTTCAATACATAAATTACTGAATATTTCGTTTAAGTAATCTTTGACAGCTTTACTGTTCCACACATACCTAGTCATTAATCCCAGCTTATATTCTTCGCTTGTGCCTATAAGTTTAAAAAGCTCACTAGGTGACTTAACATACTTTCTCCATCTGCCATCCTTAATTATCTCATTGATTATAATATTAATAAAATATTCTTCAGTGAGATCTTCGCTCCCATGTTTTCTAAGAATATCCCTTATAATTTGAAACATCAAGTCTGCGAACATGGGTCCCATGTTTGCTCCTCCTACTCTTATCTTGGGTAAAATACTAGGGTTTTCAATATAGTCTGCTGAATGAATTTTTAAATAGAGGTTATAGTGTTCAGCTAATTTCACAAGGTTTAAAGCCTTGTTTACATTAAGTTTATTTCCTGGTGAAACTCTTGTTCCAACATCTCCAACAATAAATACTATTCTTACCCTAAGTCCCTTTTCTCTTAAACCATTCAATACCCGTGACAATAAATCCTTAACATAGTAAATATCCTTAACTTCCCATCTATCGCTTCCAATTTCATAACTTATTGGTGATAGTCCTTTATCTTTCCTTATTTCCTCTGCAAACTCTATCAATTCTACTGTACGTTTTGCAACAACATCAGGTGAAGGCGGTTTATTAACAGTAGGATCGACGGTAGTGTCTATGTGGAGAACTCGATAACCTGCAACAATGAATGCTTCAAGAGATTTCTTAGTTGCTTCAAGTGCTTCTTCATAGCTCATATTTTCAAATATGTGTTTGTCTTTAAGCCATGGACCTCCATGGTCAAGAGCCATTATCACAGGGATGCTAGCACGAAGCTCTCGGATTTTTAAATTAACATATCTCATAAATTGTTCCGGCGTCCAACCAGTATAGCCGCCGTCTATATCAATCTGGTTTAATGAAGAAATAAACATCATCGGTGCTTTTAGATTCTTAGCTGCATCCAATGCTGATTCAACGATTACTTCATTTATCGGCGATATTCCGAGAAGCGTAATGGGTCTTCTAAGATAATTATATGCCCTATTTAGAATATATTCTACAGTTATTTCCTTATGTGAAGCTTTAATGTTAAAATACTTTGACTCGTTCATTAAAAGGACACCAATGCGTTCTGCATTGTAAACATATACTTCCTTCACTACAACTTCTATTAAATAGCTATATAATATAGGTTTTGTTAAGCCTGCTATACAGTTAAAAACAAACACTAAGTACCCTATACTTCAAGATTCTTTGTCTAAAAATTCCCTAACATCCTCAAATTCTTTTATATCATACACCGTAAATTCTACTTCAGAACACATTTCTTTAAGTTTCTGTATAATAACATTTTTTATCCCTACTAAACCATTCCTCAGAGACTAAGGATCTCCTATAGCTTCTAAAGGTGGGACAATGAAAGCTGTTTCTACTTTAATTTCAGACAAGTTTTTCATAATATCTCCTCATTATGAAAATTACCTCCTTAAGAATTAAATAAGACTTATTAAGGTGAATATAAGGTGGTAATTAAAAGGTGTTTTTAATTGAGTGAACGATCAAAAGTTCATGAAATTAGATGGAACCCCCTTATTAGGCAGTGGGTTATAGTTGCAGGACATAGAGGACGTAGACCATGGAGACCCGAAGAAAAAGGCTTACTATGTCCCTTTTGCCCTGGAGCACCGGAAACTAAGGACTTAGGTTCATGGGATGTAATAGTTCTTCCAAA
>Ga0180301_10003424_pt1 | contig 12373 bp, 12 predicted proteins | sample GuaBasSediGuay16_FD_121797 | JGI IMG/M metagenome (GOLD analysis project Ga0180301, IMG submission 121797) | Subseafloor sediment microbial communities from Guaymas Basin, Gulf of California, Mexico - Guay16, Core 4569-2, 12-15 cm | ecosystem: Environmental > Aquatic > Marine > Hydrothermal...
CCCGAACCAGATGGACCCATGACTGAGACGTATTCACCACGTTTTATCTTGAGGTTTATTCCATCAAGGGCCTTAATTATGGCAGGACCCATTGTATAGTACTTAGCTAAATCCTCAGTTTCAACAGTATATTCATATCGCATATTTCCACACCCTAAATTACTAATGAGGTATTATATAGGCATTTATACTTCATATCTTAATGCCTCAGCAGGATCTAGCTTTGCCGCTCTATATGCAGGATATATCGTAGCTACTAATGAGAGAACTACAGCAAGGCCTAAAGAGGCCACTAGTAATGATGCTATCGATGGCAGTCCTGCAAGACCAGGTAAGGGAAGCCCTGGTGCCTTTAAGGCCTCTAGTACCGCTTTTATTGAACCAAGCTTCTCCTTATATATGAAGCCATACGCAAAGGACGCTCCTACGCCAATGAACCAACCTATTATGCCGCCTAGGACTCCTATTAGAAAGGCCTCTATTAGGAATAGTTCGAGCACATGTTTATCTAATGCTCCTAAGCATTTCCAAGTGCCTATCTCTCGAGTACGTTCAGCTACGGATATGAGCATTGAGTTCATTATTCCAACTATACATACAAGCAAGCTTATGAAGAGTAACCATAATTGGAACGTCGTTATGCCCTCTCCATGAAAGAGGGCCGCTAAAGCTAGAAGGGCATCCATGAAGCCTACAGCTAAGACAACTGAGGCTATTGTTATGGCAGTTCTCACGAGACGATGTCTAATGTCCTCAAGAGCTATCCTTATTGCTTCACTAAAAGGTAATGTTATCTTGCCTATCTCTATGGCACCAGAGGTTCCACTCATCAGCTCACCTAACTATAAAATTAAAAATGCAGGTAAATATGATTTGTGCCTTGAGGTGAAACATTATGGGAAATCTGATACTTATAGGAAAGGTGTTATCCATTACGGCCCTAGTCCTGATAATGATATACATTTATATAAAACTCTTCAGGAAAGTGACGTAAGGAAGATGTTATCTTCAAGGTTAATGAAGTGTATAGAGGAAGTGCTTGGAATAAGGGAGCTAAACGTAGTCCAGAGGCTAGCAATACCGAAGATACTTAAGGGATACAATGTGCTTATAATATCGCCAACGGGTACTGGAAAGACTGAAGCAGCATTGCTGCCAATTTTTAATTTAATGATAACTAGAGGAGAGGGTATAGGAATTAACGCGATATACATAACGCCATTAAGAGCCTTAAATAGAGATATATTTAGGAGAATGGAAAGGTTAGCAAGAGAGATAGGCATAAGGATTGCCGTAAGACATGGAGATACAGCGGAATCCATAAGGAGGCAACAGGCAAGGAATCCACCTAACATATTAATTACGACGCCTGAAACACTTCAGGCCATACTTCCAGGTAAAATTCTAAAATATCATCTAATGCATGTTAAGTATGTAATAATAGATGAGATACATGAATTAGTAGCCGATAAAAGGGGAACGCAGCTCTTCTTAGCATTAGAGAGGTTAAAGAAGATAACGAAATATGACTTCCAGAGGATAGGGCTTTCAGCGACTATAGGAGATGTAAGATATGTGGCAGAATGTCTTCAAGGAAGCAGCACTAGACCTATAGAAGTCATAAATGCACAAATGGTTAGGCGTTACGAGATAGAGGTGGACATGCCTGCTTCTAATGAAGAAGACGAGAATATGAGCACACAATTTAATGTGCCTCCAGAAGTCATGGCTAGGTTAAGGAGAATACGAGAAGCTCTAAGTAAGGTAAGGAGTGCATTGATATTTACTAATACTAGGGATACAGCGGAAGCATTAGCGTTTAGGCTAAGGAGTTGCTTCCCAGAATTAGCTATTTTAGTGCATCATGGCTCCCTATCTAAAGAGGAGAGACTTGAAGCAGAAGGTAAACTTAAAAGCGGGGAGCTACAGGCTTTAGTCTGCACATCATCTTTAGAGCTGGGGATAGATATAGGAAGTATAGATCTAGTAATACAGTATGCCTCTCCTAGACAAGCCACAACCTTATTACAAAGGGTAGGGCGTTCAGGTCATAGAATAGGAGGTATTGCAAGAGGTCTAATCATAGCTTTACACCCTGAAGAAGTGCTTGAGGCGGCAGTATTGACGAAGATGGGACTGCGAGGAGAACTCGAGAAAGTACCTAGGATAACAGCACTTGACGTACTTGCTCACCAAATAATTGGCATATTACTTGATCATGATGGAAAGTTAGGCCTTAAGGAAATATATAGTATAGTTAAAGGAGCAAGACCTTATAGATCGCTTTCAGTAGGTGAATTTCTTAAAGTAATAGACCAGCTTAGTAAGGAAGGTCTAGTAAGGGTTACCGATGAGGGTATACTGTCCATAAGGAGGGGAGCGTGGAAATATTATTATACAAACCTCTCAACAATCCCCGATACTATATCGTATGAGGTGGAGGACATAATCTCTAGGAGGAAGGTTGGCGAGTTGGATATAGAATTCATCGCAAAATATGGGCAAGAAGGTCTGAATTTCATATTAGGAGGAAGGGTATGGCGTATAATATCGATAGATCATGAGAGGAGAAAAATATTAGTGGAGGAGAGCGAGAACATTGAAGCTGCAGTTCCAGCATGGGCTGGAGAGTTAATCCCAGTCCCCTTTAGATGTGCGTTAGAAGTGGCAAGTTTGAGAAGACGTATAGCAGCATATATACAGAAGGGAAGACGAAATCCACTAATGAGTTATCCCCTAAGTAAAAGAGCGCTTAACTCCGTAATCGAGTACATGAGGGAAATATGTTCGAGACGTTTACCAATACCTGATGATAGGAACGTATTGGTGGAGTTGATAAGGAAGAAGTATTTGGTGATACATGTCCCGTTAGGTAGTAATGGGTGTTATGCACTAGGCCTTTTGCTTTCTAAGCTAATCTCGGAATTGTTGAATACCACTGTAGCCTTCAGGAATGATCCATATAGGGTAATATTAACTGCAGGTACTGTACTGAGCGTTAAAGACATTATAAAGGCTCTTGATATGTTGAAGGACTGCAATTACGAAGATAAAATAAAGGAAGCTATAGCTGAAAGTATGGCTTTTAGATGGCGATTATTCAATGTGGCTAAGAGGTTTGGGCTTCTAAGAAGTGATACCGACTTCAGTGTAGTAAGTAAGAGGTTTATAGAAATGGTAAGAGGAAGTCCTGTGTATGAGGAGGCGATGAATGAGGTATTGAGAGATAAAGTTGACCTAGAAGCTCTTAAATGGTTCATAAACAGATTGAGGAAAGGAACAATCAAGGTTCATACTATAGAGGTAAATGAACCAACTCCCTTCTCAGAACCTTTAATTAAGATGTACTTCTATGATTTCATATCAGCGAAACGACCTCTCTCGGTAATAATAAACTTGTTGAGAGAAAGAATATCAAGAACGAATGTACTTCTGGTATGCCTTACATGCTTGAAGTGGAGTTCAGTACGCACGATAAAGACTCTTCCTGAAAGACCCACTTGTCCTAATTGTGGATCAAGGTTTATAGCATCGGTTAGTACATTTGATGAGAAGGAAGCGATGAGTATAATAAGGAAGCTTAGAAGGAGAGAGGGTCTTACGAGGAGAGAGAAAGAATTGTTAAAACAGATTCAAGAACGCGCGAGAATAGTGTTACTTTACGGTAAGAAAGGTGTTATGACATTAGCAGCCAGAGGTGTAGGACCGAAAACTGCAATGAAGATATTGAGAGAGGCTAAGGATGAGGATGATCTAATGATGAAGATACTTAATGCAGAAAGGCAGTATTTTAGGACACGTAGGTTCTGGGATTGATTTCACTTGAATCCATTTTATGTGGATAGTCAAAGATTATGTTAAATATACCCTGTATCCTACACCATATAGACAATGAATTACGAGGAGATAATAAGAGAGATACAAAAGAGAACAGGACTCTCAAAGGAAGAGGTAATTAGGAAAATATATCAGAAAATAGAAGAGTTAGGAGGTCTCATAAATGAAGAAGCCGCAGCATTCCTTATTGCTAAGGAAATGGGCATAGAAATACAGAAAGGAGAGATGTTACGTAAGGCAGAGCTTAAGATTGCTGACATAAGGCCAGGGATGAGAAATATAATAGTATCGGGAGTTGTAGTTAACGTCAAAAATGATGGGAGAAATACTATTCTGGAAATAAAGGATGATAGTAGGGCCAGAATCAAATTAATGATCCCCTCTGCTATGCTAGATAGGCTACCAAGAGTAGGAGATTACGTGAGAGCCATATGTAGGGATATCAGGAGAGGAGAGGAGAAATTCCTTTATGCTGAGGTAAAGGAGGGAGGAATTGTAATTAATCCAGAGGGTGAAAAGCCTTCTGTTAGGATATTCGAAGATGTTGAAGGTATACTAGTTAAAAAGATTGATTTAGGTATAAGAAATGGTAAGTACGGATCGTTATTGATATTGAAGACTAATGATGAGTATAAGGTCGTTAAGGTCGAATCAGGACTTTCAAGTCTCTTCTCTAGGCTATCTCCAGGAATGATCTTGAGAATAAAAGCATATAGAGTTGGAGGATTTTTGAACGCAGATGCAGATTACGTGACAATAAAGGGTAAAGGGAGTGTAGATCCAATATATGAAAGGGTTCTCTCTCCAGACGAGCTCAAGCCCGGCCTTAAGTTCATAGACATAAGAGGGAAAATAGTATACGTCAGCATGTTGAAGAGATATGTCGTAAATGATAATGAGATAATCATAAGGGATATATTGTTAGAGGGGAGGGGATCAATAATCAAGGTTAGACTTAAGGGAGAACTTGCTGAGAGGATAAATGAGAGCCTTAAGGGAAGGGAGATAATATTAAGGAATATGAATATAAAAGCTGACGAGCGAGGTTTGATTGCTTACTCGGGAAAGTTAAGTAGTTTCGAAATGCTATAAAAGGCTACCTCTCAAAAATAACTAGAGTGCAGAGTGGTGGAATAGTGCAGGTCTATAAATACATAATGGAGAGACTTAAAGAGGAAGGGGCCCTACACTTTACACTGATTGACCCAGATCCTAGTAAGATAGATGTTGAAAAGGCAATGGAAATGGCTAAAAGCGCAGAGGAAAGTGGCAGTGCAGCAATAATGATTGGAGGCTCACTCGGAGTATGTGAGAAGTTTCTCGATCATGTAATATTATCGATAAAGAGAGAGGTAAGAATACCAATCATATTATTCCCCGGAAATGTAAACGGCATAAGTAGGGAGGCAGATGCCATCTTCTTCATGAGCCTATTGAACTCCGAGGACATATATTACATAATAGGAGCACAGGTCATAGGAGCACCAATAATAAAGCAATACGGACTTGAGGCCATACCAATGGGCTACATAATAGTAGAGCCTGGAGAGGCTGCTGGATTCATAGGAAGAGCAAGACCAATACCATTAAAGCATCCGGAAATAGCGGCAGCATTTGCCCTTGCAGCACAATATATGGGAATGAAGTTTGTCTATTTAGAGAGAGGTTCAGGTGCTGAAAAACCCTTACCACCATACTTCGTAAGGAAGGTATCGAGCATAGTTGATATACCGATCATAGTCGGAGGAGGGATAAGGGATGGAAGAACTGCTAGAGAATTAGTGAAAGCAGGCGCAAGTATTGTGGTGACGGGAACTATAGCTGAGGAGTCGAGAGATAAATTAAAAGAAATAGTTAATGGAGTAAGGGAAGGAGGCTTATTAAGAAGAGGCGCGAAGACGTGAGAAGAAGGGAAGAAGAGATACGTAGCTACTTCAATTATCTTAAGGAGAAGTTCTACGAGATATACGAAATAGCATCAAGAGCTCGTGCTAAAGGTATAGATCCAGAGCCCTTCGTGGAAATAAAGCCAGCTAGGGATCTAGCCGAGAGAATAGAGAAGTTAATTGGAATAAAAGGAGTTGCCAAGAGGATAAGAGAGCTTGAGAAGGAGATGGATAGAGTTCTTGTCGCGTTCAAAATAGCTGAAGAAGTAATTGATGGCGAGTTAGGAGAACTTAAGGGTCTAGATAAGAGAATAGAGATGGCCATAAGGACGGGTCTGGCCATACTAACTGACGGAATTACTGCAGCTCCTCTCCAAGGTATAGATTCAATAAGGATAAAGCAAAACGATGATGGGAGTAATTATCTAGCAATATATTATGCTGGTCCTATTAGATCGGCTGGAGGTACTGAGCAGGCGCTTAGTGTATTATTAGGAGATTGGGTTAGACAAAGAGCAGGACTGGAGAAATACAAGCCGACAAAGGCCGAAATAGAGAGATATGTCGAGGAGATAAGGATCTACGAAAGGTATGTAACAAGATTTCAATACCATGCATCTGATGAGGAAATAAGATTCGTGGTAAGCAGGATTCCAATTGAAATAACAGGCGTGGCCACAGATCCAGTGGAGGTCAGTATACATAGGGATCTCCCGAGAGTTGAGACTAATTGTGTTAGAGGTGGAGCATTAAGGGTAATAAATGATGGAATAATAGCTAAGGCTAGGAAGTTAAAGAAGATAATAGATGAGCTTGAAATTAAGGGATGGAGTTGGATAGATGAGCTTATTAAACTTAGAACTAACGATGAGAGCAATTCCTCAAATAGTAACGAAAAGATAGTTGCTGAGGATAAATATTTAGCTGACTTAGTCGCAGGTCGTCCTGTATTCTCCCATCCTTCGAGAAAGGAAGGATTTAGGATAAGATATGGAAGATCTAGGAATACGGGCCTTGCCGCAATAGGCATGAATCCTGCAACAATGATAATACTTGATGAATTTCTTGCCATAGGGACACAAGTTAGAATTGAAAGACCTGGCAAAAGTGCAATAGTAATGCCTGTTACCACAATAGAAGGCCCTATAGTAAAATTAAAAGATGGAAGTGTTCTTCAAGTCAATGATGTCGAAACAGCGAATAAAGTAAAGGACTTAGTAAGTGAGGTAATATTTACTGGAGACATATTGGTCGCATATGGAGAATTTAAGGAGAATAATTATCCTTTAGTTCCAAGTGGATACTGTGAGGAGTGGTGGGCGGAGGAACTTCGAGGAGCATTACGTAAAAAACTCGTATGGAATCTCATACCATATTTGGATCCTGAGATTAGAGGTATAATGAAGATCATAGAGGACCCTCTACATAATAAGCCAGATGCCGTACTTGCGTTGAGGATTTCTGAAAAATATGGCGTGCCTTTACATCCTAAGTTTACCTATCTATGGGACTTTGTAACATTAAGCGATGTGATCCTACTAAGGGAGGAGTTAATGAAGGGAAAGATCGAAATAGATGATAAGGGTATTGTTAAGCGAATTCTCTGTAAGTTGACTAAAAGAGCTAAAAGAGCCTTAGAACTCTTAGGCATACCACATAGGGTGATCGGAGATCATGTAGTTATAGAAGAGCACGCACCAATAGTATATAGACTCTTTGCGCTCAATAAAGGACATATTGACGTTAAGAGCATAAGAGTGAAGAGCGTGAAAGAGTTCTTTGAGAAGATTAGTGGATTGAAGCTAAGGGATAAGATCACGATTGGTACAGGTATGAGAATGGGTAGACCAGAAAAGGCAGCACCTAGGAAAATGAAGCCTCCAGTAAATGCTTTATTCCCAATTGGGGAATATGGTGGAAGAATGAGAAACCTAAACGATGTAATGAAGTATAAAGCTGTCGTCCTTGATCTAAATATACGCAAATGTTCGAAGTGTGGAAGAAGAACCTTCGATTACAGATGCAGCGTATGTGGATCAAGAACAATAAAGATAAGAATATGTCCTAAGTGTGGAAGAGAAACTCTTAATAATGTGTGCCCGGTATGTCAAAGCCCTACGGTAAGTCACATACATCAAAGAGTGAATCTAAGCGCATATATCAAGGAGCTTGCAAGGAAATATAATGTAATAGTTCCTAAACAGGTTAAGTGCGTAAAGGGCTTGATCAATGACGATAAGGAGCCCGAACCTCTAGTTAAGGGAATATTAAGAGCTAAATACGATCTAATGGTGTTCAAGGACGGTACTATACGATATGATGCGACTAACGCTCCATTGACACACTTCAAGCCTAAGGAGATAGGGGTAAGTGTTGAGAAATTAGTTGAGTTAGGCTATAAGTACGACTATAAAGGTAGACCTTTAAGGAGCGAGGAGCAATTAGTTGAGTTAAAGGTGCAGGATATAATTATACCGAGGAAGTGCGGTGAATATTTACTTAAAGTTTCGAAGTTCATAGATGAGTTGTTGGTTAAAGTATATGGTATGGAGCCTTACTATAAGGCCGAGCGTGTTGAAGACCTCATAGGGCACCTTGTGATAGGATTAGCACCACACACGTCAGCAGGAGTCCTAGGTAGGATTATAGGCTTTACTGATGCTAATGTCATATATGCACATCCATATTGGCATGCTGCTAAGAGGAGGAATTGCGATGGTGATGAGGACTCTGTGATGCTAGCATTAGATGCTCTTTTAAACTTCTCAAGGCATTATTTACCAAGTAAAAGAGGCGGCGTAATGGACTCGCCACTAGTTCTCACTTTAATTGTAGACCCAAGAGAAGTTGATGATGAAGTACATAATATGGATGTGGTCGATAAATACCCTCTAGAGTTCTACGTAAGAACTCAGGATGAGGTGCCGCCATCCGAGTTAAGAGATTTTATTGAAATAGTTGAGGATAGGTTAGGGAGAGGTAATGTCTATTACGATATAAGGTTTACACACGATACTGAAGATATAAACATTGGGCCTAAGGATACAAGCTATAGATTACTCAAGACCATGAGGGAGAAAATAGATGCACAGTTACGTGTGGCTAAGAAAATCAGAGCAGTTGATGAGGATGACGTTGCAGAAAGACTCCTAACTAAACACCTTCTTCCAGATCTCGCTGGAAACCTCAGAGCTTTCTCTCTCCAGGGGATCAGATGTACTAAATGCAACACGGTATTTAGAAGAGCCCCGCTTCGTCCAAAATGTCCACTCTGTGGTGGAAACCTTGTGCTAACCATACATCAGAAGAGTGTCATGAAATACCTTAAATTCATAATTGAAATCGCGGAGAAATATAGGGTGAATGATTACATAAGGGAAAGGGTGAACGTGTTAAGCGAAATACTTAAGTTCCTATTTCATGAGGGAGTTAAGGAGACTTTAGTCCTCGATGATTATATGAAGGTGATGGAGAATGCATATAAGGGAGTTTCAGGAGATGATGAGGAAGATATATTTTAAGCGTGACTCTAAAAGGGGGATAGAAAGGACGTACATATGGCTAGTTGAGGAAGTCGGGGAGCTTGGTAGAGCTATTCTTTCAGGTAACAAGGATGCAATGAAAATGGAGGTAGCAGATGTGCTCGCATGGCTGGCTAGTATATGTAACCTCTTAGATATAGATCTAGAAAAGGCGAGCTTAGAGAAGTATCCAGGAGTTTGCCCTAAGTGTGGTAAGTCTCCCTGTGTTTGCCCTTTTAATTAGGTTATGAGCCTTAATAGTATTACAATGGTTATAAGGAGGAACGCGGAGAATATCACAACTTTAGGACTAACTTTTATACCTTTGATTTCCTCCTCGAAGAATCGCATAAGGCCAGCGGATGTTACTGGCATTGGTCCTTCTCTACGTCTCCTTCTTGACATCTTCCCTCCTCCTAAGTTCTAGTATTAATTCACCATATTTTAACTTTCTCACCTCATCTGGTTTAAGAGGCTCGATCTTTAAATCCTTAGCACGTGGAACTACCATAGAGCTATTACCTAATGGATCCTCAATTATGAAGGTGAAGGTAAACTTACCCTCTAATGCAAGTTCTAGCTTCTTTCGTATTTCCTCGCGTAATACCTTATCCTCACATAGGAGATCAAGTAGGTCTAAGAAGCGGATTATGTATCCCTCTATCGTTGTTATCTCACCTTGCGATAAGGGACCAGGTTCTATCATAAGTCCTAATTCGGGTATCTTTATTGTTGCTGTCATTGATCTTATTATTCTAGCGCTTAAATCCCTTACGTCCTTTACCTTATACGATATCCTAATTGGTTTGCCTTGCTCTATGTTAAATACATCTACATGTTTATACCCACATCTATCACATTTAGTACTGATTATCAATATCCTTCCAACATAAGGGATTTCGTGAAGTGCCTCAACTATTCTAAGCGATTTATTAAGACATGAGGGACACACATCAGTATAATCATTAAGTACCTTGGGTCTGTATTCCTTTGAGCTCACATAGTCCTAAGTCAGGAAGCTACATAAAAGTATTATTGCTACATATTCCAGAACTATCGGAGTTTAAGTCCACACTAAGACGATATATCGAGGGTATTCGCTAAAGAGGAAGAGCATTAGGCTTTAATCAGAGAGAATAATATGATTAATATAGAGAAGTATGTCGTTCATTCCAAGTCCTGAGGATATAAGGCGTATGAGGATAAAGGCAGGACTTACGCAGAAAGAGTTAGCAGAGAGAGCTGGTGTAAGTCAGTCGTTAATCGCTCGTATAGAAAGAGGAAGTGTGGATCCAAGGCTATCGACCCTAAGAAGAATACTGAGTGCATTAGAGGAGGCGATGAGAGGAGGTGTTAAAGTAAAGGATGTAATGCATTCACCAGTAATTACGGTTCAAATTGATGACACAATAGAGAAGGCAGCTAGATTAATGTGGAAATACGGAATTTCACAAATCCCTGTACTAAGTGGAGATAGAGTTGTAGGTACAATATTCGAGGATAGTATAATCAGAGCAGTCTTGGAAAATCCAGGTGAAGATGTAGGTAAGTGGCGCGTTGAAAGGATTATGGGAGATGTATTGCCAATAGTATCACCGGAGGAAAGCCTCGAGACCGTATCTAGACTTCTTATGCGCGAGCCTGCAGTCCTAGTCGTTAGTAAGGGAAAGGTTATCGGAATAGTTACTAAAAGTGATTTAATAGCACATAAACTACTCATAACATACTCTGAGAAGGGGAAGACCTAACTCTATATATGCGACCAGCCCTCGATCCCTTACGATCTAAATACCCTGTCTGATAGAAGCGAAGGAGATAAGTCGCTAATGAGTTTAGCTTTACATCAATGCCATAATAACGTTTAAGGATATCCTTAAGATCCTTACTAGTAAACCAAGTGCCATCTCCGAAGTGCACCATTATAGCATCCCATATCACGTCCTTTAATTGGGATGGACGGGAAGCAGATATAGGCTCTGAACTAGAAGATTCGTTATACTTACCCGTCATTAAGTTCAGCATTTCCAGGATTTGTAACACTCTTTGTTCATCTATTTTACCACCTTCAATAGTTATACTGATACGCTCACCACTAGGCAGTTTGTCTTCTATGCGAATCTTCAAAATACACCACCTATCCGTTTCATAATCGGTAGAAGATTCTATTATAGGAAACATGTAAAATAAAAAGAGTAGTTATCAGTTAAAATAGACAATAGAGAATTATCTTCAGTTATTTTTGTATTTTAACTGATAACTACGCGATTCATAAAGTAGTAACTGATCAAATTTAATCAAAGGGAATGTTCCACAGGAAAGAGAGGGGTCCTAGAGATTGCCTGTAGAGAGGAAATATAGTAAAGAATAAGAGGGCGATAAGAATAGTATGTAAGATGCTAAGCTTAAAAAATCTACAAACTACGGGTGAATAGTAGGGAATCTACAATCGAGGTGATAAGATGGCAAGATGTGCAGTATGTGGCCATAAGTTGCCAAAGATAAGAATAAGGAAGGGGAAGATAATAGTGATTAGGTATGGGGAATGTCCGAATTGTAAGGGAAAAACGAGTTAACTAATTACTTGAGACGCTCTGTAAATGCGTACGTTAGCACCATAGTGCCTAGCTAAATCGGCTATAGCTAAGGCAGTCTCTAGTTTAGAACATTCGATAACGCTTTTCTGAACTTGAATCCCATCATTTAACGCCCTCTGAATCCTAAGCAAGTTTCTATAAAAAGTCGGGGGAATATGCTTAGATGATGATACGCTAAAATCATATACCACCAAGTAAACATCATCGCACTCCATTATTTCGCGTCTTTCACGGATGGAATCTAATATTATGGAGGCTATTGTCCTCCTTCCCATAATGATACCTGTAAGGATAGAGATAAGAGATATAGATAAAGATAACATACAAAATTTAGAGTACCCTCAGACCCCTCTCTTTCCTGTGGAGAGCTATGAATAATCCTTCTAGAAATTTATTTTAAGAATTACTATTATATTTTCATCCTCGAATTAACGAATGGAGTATATTTTCATTATAATCATCTTCATTCATCATGGAGTTCTTCTATCTCCAAAAGAAAAGAGGGGGTCTGGGGGTTTTTATATGCAAATGCATC
>Ga0180301_10003425_pt1 | contig 12372 bp, 13 predicted proteins | sample GuaBasSediGuay16_FD_121797 | JGI IMG/M metagenome (GOLD analysis project Ga0180301, IMG submission 121797) | Subseafloor sediment microbial communities from Guaymas Basin, Gulf of California, Mexico - Guay16, Core 4569-2, 12-15 cm | ecosystem: Environmental > Aquatic > Marine > Hydrothermal...
AGTTATGTCGCTCTGTATATTTATTTTAAAAATGTGAATTTATTTTATATTATATATATTAGAACTCCCGTTCTGTCAACCAAAATTTTCAATTTTCAATTTTTTTAAAGAATTATTTGACAAAATTAAAATCTATCTTTAATATATCCCCATGCGTTTACGTTTATGTAGAATTGGACTGGTATTTAGCGTTTTTTTATTGCTTGCGCCTAGAGCGCAAGCTATGCTGTTTATTGACGATACCTCAACCACAGATAAGGGCCATTTTGAGGTTGAGTACTGGATTCAATATTACAAAGACACGCAGTATAACTATGAGGACGATTACAAATCAAGAACCCGGGAAACCAAACTGTATTTATACATCCTTTATGGCCTGGCTGATAACTGGGATGTCGGCATAACCGTTCCTTACGGGTATATAAATTATGACCGGCAAACCAAGCAAAACGGATTTATGGATATAGAGATTGAAAGCAAATATCGCTTCTTTGAGGAAACAAGCCTTTTTCCCTCCTTTGCTCTTTACGTTGATTACATAACCAGCTCTGCCAAGGATGAAAAATCTCTGGGCAGCGGCGACCAGGACGTGTGGCTTAACGGTATTTTCAGCAAAACCCTGACAGAAAACCTCTGGCTTGATTTGAATTTAGGCTTTTATTTTACCGGCGGCAAAGATGCGGATGATGTATTTATCTATTCCTTAGGGATAACTGGCGGCTTTTGGGAGAAGCTCTATCTTTATGCTGAACTCTATGGAGAAACAGAGTTTGAAGTAAACTTCAATAATAATGTTTGCCTGGGAGCTTTAAGCATTGGCTATGAGATCAACCCGCGCATCTTTGTTAAAACAGGTGTAGCATTTGGCCTCTCTGATGGCGCCAATGACCTACAAATCTCCGGTCGTATCAATTTTAGTTTTTAACCTTTGTTTTTGAGCTCTTCAGTATCTTTGCCTCGGCATTAACCTTTTACTTTATAGCCAAATTGTTTGGAAAAGGCGCCAGTCCCTATCTTCAATCCTATGGAGGTCAATATTTCCCCTTTGTATTGATTGGCATAGCCATCTCTACCTATTTGCGGACAGGGATTGTGAGTTTCTCTGAGAATATTAGAAAAGAACAGATGATGGGAACCTTAGAGGCGATGTTGGTAACGCCTACGAAAACCTCTACCATAATTGTATCTATGTCGCTATGGAGTTTTATCTTTGCATCCATAAGCATCGTTATCTATCTACTTCTGGGAAGATTTCTATTTGGGATAAGTTTCCAGGGGGCGAATTTCTTAGCTGCAGGTATTATTCTTCTTTTAACTATCATCTCTTTTAGCTGCTTAGGTATTATATCTGCGGGCTTCATTATGATATTTAAAAAGGGTCTCCCCTTTAATTGGTTGATTAGTAGTTCCTTTCAACTGTTAGGAGGGATTTATTACCCCATTACCATCCTGCCTAAATCTCTTCAAGTAATCTCTCACCTTTTGCCAATTACCTATTCCTTAAGGAGCCTAAGACTTTCTCTCTTACAGAGATATCCAACAGCAGCCCTAACACAAGATATATTCGCCCTGAGTATCTTTTGTATCGTGCTGTTGCCTATAAGCATCCTGTTCTTCAGATTTACTGTTAGAAGGGCAAAAATAGGCGGTAGCTTAAGCCATTATTGAGGATTATTTGTCAGGTCTTTAAAGATTTTGATAAAATCTTTATTAAGCCATCGGCAAGGTAAATGATAATTCGAAGAGGTATATAAATAAATCGAACATGATAAAGAAAGACAGTCTTTTTAGATTCAAAAGGGAGTGAAAAGAATTTAGAGAACCCCTCAATAGGCACAAGGATTGCATAAATGAGAAAATCGCAAATGCTATCAAGTATTAAAAAATGCAGGAAGATTCCTATTCACCAGTAGTTTTTAGAATCAAGGCGGGGGAGTCTTCTATATAGAAATGTCTCCTTACTTATAAATTGCCCTATCAGCCTTCGCCTAAAAAACCCGGGACTAAGTCCATTTAAAACGACTTCCGGCACCTCTGTTCCTAATAATTCTTTAGCAGAAAAGAGAGCAAAATAGAGAGTAAATCTCATCCTATTTCCTCTGGCTTTACTTACTACATAATCCCAATCAAATCTATCTTTATATAAGATTAACAATTCAGATATATCACAAATGTGCTTCAATAATAAATCTCGAATATGTCTTCGCAAGTGCAAACATAAACAAAAGAGAGTATCTTCCGGTGAAAGCAAAAGCACCTCTGCGTGGTTAATGAGTTTTTTCTTAGCCCTTCCCCAAACATTAGTAAAATCAATTCTGCGAGGTCTTGGGATTACAAAGTTCCAATGTATATCAAGGACAATGCTTAAATCAGGCAAATCCCGCTTTAAATAATAGGTAACGTCACAATGATGGCTTCGATAATAATCCTTTGTGGTATGTGTCCATTTTTTATAACCTATTTGAGAAATAATCTCTTCAGTTTTAGACACATCCCTTTCTCTAACCAGAATATCAATATCAATTATAGGCCTTAAGCCTAAATTATGATAAAGGGTATGGGTAAGAATTATGCCCTTAATCGGTATGGGCTCGATTTTGGCCCGGCGAAGCGCTTCTTGAATACGACAGAATTCCTTCCAGAGTCCAAGATTCTTGGAGGTTGTCTGTTCATAATATTGTTTCAGCTTGGAAAGAATATCAAAAGGGATATTCTGATTGGTTTCTATCTCGTTTAGATTATGATAAACTAAACCTGCTACCCTATGATGAATAGATGCCTCAACAACAAAATTCCAGTCAACAGCTTGCCTTAGAAGCTCTGTAAGTTGATATTGATTATAGTCATCCATCCTAACCCTTGCAGAGCTAAATATCAACCTTGCCTCATTGGAGATTTTTCTGGGATTCATTTCTAAAATATTTGCAAACTATTTACATAAATGATAATATATTAACATTATACATAAATAAAGACATCGTTCCAATCTTTTTGTCTTGCTTGGGAGGAGAGGGATTTTTGGTTATCAGCATTTTCCCTGAGGGGCAAGAGTTGATTGGAAAAGGATATAGATTAATCAAAAGGGTCATAGATTTTATTATATCACTGCTTAGCTTGATTTTTTTATCTCCTTTGTTTTTAACGCTGATGGCGTTGATAAAAATGACCTCGCCCGGCCCCTCTATTTTCAGTCACCGGAGAGTAGGAATGAACGGTAAACTGTTTACCTTATATAAATTTAGAACTATGGATATTACAACACCAAAATATATTCCAAAGCCCAAGGAAGATGACCGGCGAATTACAAAGTTTGGTAGATTCTTGCGCAAATCCGGCTTAGACGAACTTCCCCAGCTTTACAATGTGTTAAAGGGTCAGATGAGTTTAGTTGGGCCGAGGCCAGAAATGCCCTTTATTGCAGAAAGATATACAGAAAAAGAAAAAGAGAGGCTAAGGGCTAAACCAGGCATTACAGGTTTATGGCAGCTAAGCGGTAAGACTACAGCTCCAATTCACGATAATTTAGAATACGACCTCTCTTACATCAAAAACCAATCTTTTATTCTGGATTTAAAAATCTTACTCAAAACTCTTATCTTTCTTATTGGCAATCTTGGAATTTCCAATTATATTGATGTTTAAATGCATCAGCTTAGTTGGTTATCTTTGTGTTTCATATTTAATTGAGGCGGTATCGAAGAGATACCTTCAAAGAAAAGGAGGGCATCGAAGATGAAGAGATCATTCTTAACTGCCAAGTTTAATCTAAAGAACCGGATTTCTTTGGTTTATATTACCGCCTTATGCTTCTTATGCTTAGACTTATCTTCTTTGGCTTTTTCCCAACAGACAGAAAAGGAGACTCAGATATTGGACGTTGACTCTATCGATTTAGAAAGGATTGTGGTCACCCCTTGCCGTTGGCCGGGCATAGTCAGGGATGCGCCGAGTAAGGTAACGGTAATTGATGAGGAGGTAATTAAAGAAACGAGGGCTCAGAATATCGATGACCTTTTAAGGATAATTCCCGGGGTTGACATTGTTCGTCAGAGTGGCTTTCTCTCTTCTGATCCTAAGGTTTCCTTGAGGGGCCTATATAGCTTAAAGAGGACTCTGGTATTATTGGACGGGGTTCCTTTAAACAATATTTATGGACACCAAGTATATTGGAATGCTATACCGGTGGAGGCTGTTGAGGGAATTGAGGTTGTCCCTGGGATTGCCTCAAGCCTCTATGGTTCAGGGGCAATGGGTGGGGTGATCAATATTATCACCAAGAGACCAACAAAAAGAGCGATTAAATTAAATTCGGAATACGGAAGTTTTGCTACAAGGTCCTTTGATTTGACTTATGCCGATAAAATAAACCAGCTCTCCTATTCCTTTTATGGAGACTTTTTTAAATCAGATGGCTATATAGCTGTGCTTCCTGAGAACAGAAAAGACTATGATATCCGGCGAACAAGGGAGAAATAAGGACTTTAGGTTAAGGGTATTTTATGACTTTGATGAAGACTCCGAAGCCTGGACCGGCTATACCCATTATCAGGAGGATATTAATGCCGGCAGGAGATATTATTTTGGCAGCCGGGACTTAAATAGCCTCAATTTCGGTTTTAAGAAAGACTTCGGTAGAATTGATAGAATTACACTGAATACAAATCTCTATTTTAATTGGGAGGATTTTTCCTGGACATATGATAAATCCCCATCATATACCTCCATCGATTATGTTAGCACTATTCCCAAGCAAGATTGGGGTATGAGCCTGCAGGTTAATTTACCCATTAACGAAATCAATACCCTTTCTGTCGGAACAGATTATCGTTGGGGGAAAATGAACGCAAATTTCGATTATTATACCTCAACGCGCTGGGTAAACTGTCGTGGTAAACAGAAAACAGTTGCCCTGTATTTCCAAGATGAGACAAACTTCTCTAATAAATGGCTCCTTTATTTAGGGGGCCGACTTGACTGGTGGGAAAGCTTTGATGGCTATCTCTATGACGATAATTTGAATCCTAAGGTAACAATCTATCCTGACCGTTCAGATAATGAATTTAGCCCAAAGGCAGGAATAGTATTTCATCTAAGTGAAGATACAACTATACGCGGCTCAATTGGAAAGGCTTTTCGTGCTCCCTGTCTTTATGAGTTATATCGAACCACGAAATATCCAAGCGGCAGAACCTATAAGGCAAATCCAAACCTTAGCCCGGAAACAATGCTTAGCTATGAACTGGGCTGGGATCAAAACATTGGCAAGAATCTTTTAACAAGACTCAGCCTTTATTATAATGACGTAAAAGACCTTATCTATAGTGTAGATATCGATAGCGCTACCAAAGAGAGGCAGAATGTAGCCAAGGCAGAAGTCTTTGGAATGGAATTAGAGGCAAGGTATAATTTAAATAAGAAATGGCAGAGTTTTGTTAATTATACCTTTAATCGCTCTAAGATAAAAAAACACAGCAAAGCTTCATTGAAAAACAAATTCCTTACCTATACCCCAGAAAATAAGGCTAACATTGGGCTGACTTATGATAACCCTACTTTCTTTAGAGTGGATTTTGTAGCCAGGTATGTAGGCAGGGTTTTTTGCAATGATGCCAATACAAAAAAGCTAAAGTCTCATTTTATCCTTGATTTGAAGATTTCCAGAGAGCTTAATGAGAATTTAGAGGTTGCCTTAAACATAGAGAATCTTACTGACCGCCAATATCAGGAATACTGGAAATACCTTGCTCCTCCTCGATTTATATCCGGGAGCGTAAGATTAAGATTTTAGGGGACTATATTCAAAAGGAATAATAAATGATTGGGATTTTATTCCCTTGTTTTAGGATCTTTTATAGTGACTGTGCGAAAAGAATAATTGAGGCTATAAGCAGGATAGACCAAATAAGGTGTGCTCTTCCAAGGGCGGAGGGCAATATAGTCAATGCCTTAGATTTAGATTATAGCAGGATTGATGTAAAGGTCTATTGGCAAAGCCCAAGTGCCTGTTTAGCTGATTTAGCTAAAGATGTCTCCTTGGTAATATTAGTCACAAAAGGAAGGACTGAGAGATCTGGTTTACTCTTTGCAAAGATAATTATTGAGCATTCAGATATTAATGTTCCTTGTATTCAACTTGAGTGTAATAAACAAGTATTTGTAGAATGGATCCCTTTAATTAATAATGATATATTAAAGTCAATTGAGGTCTTGGATTTTAAACGGATTCCTATACCGAGGTTCAGGGAGTCCTTTTGGCATAAAGACGGCAGGGATTTTAGGAAAATACGGGCGGTTTCGATAAATGATTCCTTAATCATTGAAGGGTTAAAAATTGGCAAGGTTGTTGAAGATAATGTAGTATTAATATGTGAGGGGGGTTATATCAAAGAGATAAAAGGGGTTGATATAAACAAACAAGGATTCCAAGAACTGCCCGGAATAGGAAAAATAGATATTTGTAAAGTAAAGATTCATTCCAAACCAATAACTTAAAGAGCGAACTAAATTGAGCAATTTAGCTTTTTTGCATGGTGGGAATATTTACGAGGCTAAGAGAAAATACGGAGAAGGGGTAATTGATTTTAGTGCAAATATCAATCCTTTAGGCTTGCCTCCAAAGGTAAAGAAGGCTATTTATAAGAATCTTGATAGAATTCTACATTATCCTGACCCCAAAGCCAAGGAGTATAATCCAAAAAATCGCTAAATACTGGGGGATAAATGAGCAGAATATTCTTCTTGGCAATGGCTGTGTTGAACTTATCTATCTAATTATGTCTGCTTATCGGCCGAAGACCAGTCTTATACCCGCACCTACCTTCTCAGAATATGAACGTGCAGCAAAGAGCGTAAAGAGCAAAATACAATTCCTAAAACTTAAGGAAAAAGATGACTTCAGGCTCAATTTATCCCATTTTAGTCAAATTGGTAAAGCAGATATTCTTTTCCTTTGCAATCCCAATAATCCCACAGGTAATCTTATCTTAGAAGATTATAGGGCTATTGAAAGATTATCTAATAAATCTAATTCCTGCGCGCAGGGCACAGGTAAATTACTCGTTGTTGATGAGGCCTTTATGGATTTTTTACCCAATGAGAAGAATCACACCTTAATCTGGAGGGCTATTGAGAATAGAAATATGATTGTACTTCGGACATTTACTAAATTCTTCTGCTTACCGGGCTTAAGGATAGGTTATCTCATTGCGCATAAAGAGATTATCAATAAATTAAACCGGCATCGGCCGCCCTGGAATACAAATACTTTTGCTCAAATAGCAGCAGAATTAATCTTAAATGATAAAGAATATATCAAAAATACATATAGGGCTATAAAGGAAGAAAGGGAATTTCTCTCTGGAGAATTAGCCAAAATTAATGGATTGAGATTCTATCCATCAGTAACAAATTTTCTTTTAATTAAAATAGGAGATAAGGATATTACCTCTTCTGTTTTAGTAAAGAAGCTAATTAAGAGAAAAATTCTTATAAGAGATTGCTCTAATTTCAGAGGCCTGAACAATAAGTTTATCCGCATAGCTGTGCGTTCTCATAAAGAGAATCTGAAACTCATCGCTACTCTAAAAGAAGTCTTATGAAATTGGCTCTATGACATGCGAGAGGTTTTTTAAATCTAAGTTAGCCAATTTAAGAACTGCCCCCCTGAACGCAGATAATCGCAGATTTCACACAGATAATCGCAGATTAGAAGATTTATCTGCGTAAATCTGCGTTAAAAATGGGTTGAAATTATCATTTTACTAATTGTTAAATCACCTAATCTAAGCAAGAGAGTCTAAATTGAAGAAAGTCTGGATAGGCATAATTATCCTCATAATATGCTCATTTGTCCCTGTCTATGTCTTACGAAGATACTCTGTAGTAAAACAGCAGCCTCCCAGTATCCCGCATCTACCTCAGCGGATTGTCTCCTTAAGTCTGGTAGCAACCGAAATACTCTTTGATCTGGAGGCAGGAGATAGAATCGTAGGAGTAATTGAAAGCCCTAATAACCCCCCTCAGGCCAAAGAAAAGGTGCAAATGGGTAAGACATTTGGCCATCTCAATATAGAGATGGTTGTTGGCCTTGAGCCGGATTTAGTCTTTTCTTGTCATGAGATAGATGCTAATAAGACAATTGAAAAAAGGGGCATCCCTGTATTCATAGTGGATACCTGCAATAGTCTTGACCGGGTAATTGTTCTGGTGAGGAATATAGGCAAGATAGTAGGCAAAGAGTCCGAGGCAGAGGTTATTGCGTTAAGGATGCAAGAAAGAATAGATAATATAGTAACTCGAGTAAGGGACGTTGCAAATCAACCCTTAGTCTATTTCGCAGGTCTAAACGGAACTACCAGAGGCCCTGGTTCACTGACCCATAATTTAATCACCCTGGCTGGCGGAATCAACTTGGCTAAGGATGAACCCGTGCCTTTTCCTCTGCTAAGCACTGAATATATCATTGAGAAAAACCCAGATATAATCATTGTAGATGAACGCGGCGGCCCATCCATAGAAGAGATTAAAAGAAGAGATGGCTGGCAGAATATAAAGGCAGTTAAGAACAACAGAATTTATAAAAGCCCGAAGTATTTTACAAACTATACACCAAGATGCATTGAAGGATTAGAGCAATTTGCCAGATGGTTTCACCCCCAAATTTTTAAAGAATGAAGGCTAAAGAATTCTTCTCTAAAAGAAAATTTAAATGGAGTTTTATTCTATCGGGTTTAGCAGGGGGTCTCTTTTTGACCTTTGTTTTAGCCTTAACAGTAGGCTCTGTGAACATTCACCCTTTTTTAGTAACAAAAATACTCTTTTCTAAAATCATAGGGATTCCCCGAACCTGGCCAGCGAGCTTTGAGGCAGTGATAATAGGTGTCAGGATTCCCAGAATCTTATTAGGAGCTCTGGTGGGTGCTGCCCTTGGGGTCTCAGGAACTGCCATGCAAGGGTTATTCCGCAATCCTATGGCCAGTCCTTATGTAACAGGCGTGGCTTCCGGTGCTGCCTTTGGAGCATCTCTGATGATAGTCTTAGGAATAGGCAGTTTCTGGATTTCACCAGCAGCGTTTCTTATTTCTGTCTCGACTGCCTTTTTAGTCTATTCCATTGCCAGAGCGAGAAATAAGGTTCCTGTTGAAACACTTCTTTTGGCTGGCATTGCTATATCTCTCTTCTTTTCCGCTCTTGTATCTTTTACCCAATATATTGCTCCCGAAAAGCAGCTGCGCCAGATTATATTCTGGCTTATGGGAGGACTCTGGGGGAGCAATTGGGATAAAGTCATTACTTGTTTGCCCCCCATTCTTCTGGGCAGTGTGGGAATATCACTTTTTAGCCGGGATCTAAATGCTATGTTGAGCGGAGAAGAGGCAGCTCGGAATGTAGGAGTGGAGGTAAAAAACATAAGAAAGATTGTCTTGATACTTGCCTCCCTGGTTACAAGTAGCGCTGTAGCAGTAACCGGGATAATAGGATTTGTCGGGCTCATAATCCCCCATATTATGAGGATATTTGTCGGGCCGGATCATCGAATCCTTCTACCCTGTTCTTTCTTGGCCGGGGCGATATTCTTGGTTTGGGCCGACATCCTGGCCCGAACACTTATCGCACCTACAGAGCTCCCGGTAGGGATTATTACAGCAATTTTAGGCGTGCCTTTCTTCCTCTTTCTTTTGCGCAGGAGGAAGAAATTAATGGGATTTTAAATGAGACTTAAAGTTGATAAAGTAAGTTTCTCCTATGATAGCCTGGCAGCCTTAAAAGAGGTCTGTTTCGAGGTAAAAACTGGTGAAATCTTAGGGATTATTGGGCCTAACGGCTCCGGCAAAACCACCTTACTTAAGTGTATCAATAACATATTAAAACCAAAGAGAGGTGTAGTCTTTCTTGATGAGCTAAATATATCTTCACTGAGGCGGAAAGAGATAGCCAAAAAAGTAGGAGTCGTCCCTCAGAATTCTGTGAATAGATTCGACTTTACAGTCTTTGATGCGGTGCTTATGGGCAGATTCCCTTATCTTGGCAGATTTGACAGAGAGACAAAGCAGGATTTTGATATTGTAGATAGGGCTTTAGAATTAACCGGGATTCAAAATCTATCCTCAAGATTAATCACTGAGATAAGCGGCGGAGAATATCAGAAGGTAATTATTGCCAGGGCACTTGCCCAGGAACCACAGGTTCTTTTACTCGATGAGCCAACCTTACATTTAGATATAAGCCACCAGATAGAATTCCTGGAATTATTGAAGCTCTTAGCCAGGAATGAAGGACTAATTGTGATTATAGTCTCTCATGACCTTAACCTGGCGGCACGCTACTCAGATAGGGTTTTAATCTTAAAAGAGGGCGAGATTTACCAAGCAGGGGTTCCGGAAGAAGTCTTCATCCCCAAACATATAAAGGATGTTTACGGAATAGAGGTTGAGATAATTCGAAGTTCAGCTACCAATTCAATCAATATTATTCCGCTCCAATTTCTCCGCCAAAATCCTGGAACACAAAAGTAAGGTGATTATCATAAAAATGGTTAAGATTAACATTATTTAAAATTTGGGATGATATAAATGATTGCGATATTATTTCATGGCATAGGAGCCCTTAATAACTCCTGTGCTCAAAAAGTTATTGAATCTGTAAAGAAGGTGGATAATATAAGATGTATTGTTCCGGGGATGAGTAGTAAAACAGTAGTAGATAGTAAAGCAAATTACATTGAGTTTTATGATAAGCCAGCCAGTAGCTACTTATCTGGTTTGTCCCAGATAGTCCGTTCTGTAATAATTGTAACATACAGCAAGTCCGAAGATTCCGGTATGGCTTATGGAAAAATAGTTATAGAACGAGCGGGTATTAATATTCCTGCTATACAACTTGAATGCAGTAATTGGGCGCTTGCGGAATGGATTCCGGGAAACAATAGTGACTTGATGAGGGTATTAGAAGGTCTCGGTTTCAGAAAAATATCATTACCACAATTTAAAAAGTCTATCTGGTATAAAGACGATAAAAGCTTCCGAAGATTGCAAGCAGCAACTGTCGATGATTTCTTATTGATAGAAGGAAGAATAATTGGCAGGGTTATAGACAAAGAGGTAATACTTATATGTGAGAATGAATGTCTTGTAGAAATAAAGGGTATTAATGTTAAGAAATCCGGGCTTGAATATTTGAAAAAAATCGGGAAGATTGACATCAATAGGTTAGAAATTCATTCGACCCCATCCATCAGTCCTACAAAGGGTTTTCCTGAAATAAAGCATTCCACCGCAGGTAGTGGAGTGGTATTTGTGGATCATAACGCAAAGCATATTTACGATCTATCCGGGGATATCGAGGGCGTAGTGGCTGTAGGTGATGATACAATGGACATTATCGGTGAGATTATGTCTCAATTTCAAATCCCGATAATCGGCATAGTGGATGGAGATAAAGATGGGCTATTTAAGAATGTTCGCTTTGCTAATGATTCTATAAAGATTATGACCGAATCAGATGATGAATTTGGAGAAAAGGTTTCGGCAGAGGTCTTTTGTGGAGAACAGAGAAGCGATAGGTCTTTCCGGGATATATACGCTGCTATATTAGCTATAGGTAAAGATAAAATTATTAGCGTTATCAATCTATAATAATGAAAAGAAAATGAATTTTTTATTTATACCGTCTTATCTATTCGCTTCAATCCTATACTTTATACCGTCCCATCTATTAGCTTTAATCCTGTATTCAAGATGGATACCCAATCCAATGATGCTGATTCGCAAAACAGCCAAATACTTAGAGAAAATTCTTTGGAAATCTCATAATAAAAAGGCTGCTGGTATTATTTTAGTGATTTTATTAATTGGTGGTGTTTTTGTTATATGTCACAATATCATCAAGCTATCTTATAAAATCTCACCCCTGCTTGGAATACCCGTTATTGTCTTCTTTGGTTACGTTCCCTTGATAGGAATGGGGGGCTTAATTTATGCTGGGGATCGAATATTTCGGAATTTAAAATCTAAAGATATTGATTCAGCACAGAAGAGTATAGCCAGAATGGTCAGCAGAGATACAAATAATTTAGACGAAGAACAAATAATTTGCGCTACGGTAGAGAGTATAGCCGAAAATACGGTAGATTCGGTCATGGTCCCCTTATTTTATTTGATATTAGGTGGAGCACCGCTTGCTGTAAGCGCTAAAGCAATCAGCCTATTGGATAGCACTATTGGCTTTAAGAACCAGAGGTATAGGGATTTCGGCTGGGCAGCAGCAAAGCTTGATGATATAGCAAACTTCATCCCTGCCAGGATTACCGGGCTTTTAATCCCCTTAGCTGCTCTTATACTTGGTAAGGATTTCAAGAACTCCTTTAAGATTATG
>Ga0180301_10003428_pt1 | contig 12368 bp, 12 predicted proteins | sample GuaBasSediGuay16_FD_121797 | JGI IMG/M metagenome (GOLD analysis project Ga0180301, IMG submission 121797) | Subseafloor sediment microbial communities from Guaymas Basin, Gulf of California, Mexico - Guay16, Core 4569-2, 12-15 cm | ecosystem: Environmental > Aquatic > Marine > Hydrothermal...
CATCAAGTCCGCTGGGCTCTTCATCTGCCGCGCCATTTCCACCGGGCTGCTGCACGCCTGCGGCAGTTTGGGCTCCACTTCCGCCGTTTTCATCGCCGCTTACGACCTCATAGTCGCCGGTGATCTTTGCAGTGTCTTTCTCCTGCAATTTCGCCTCTTGTTCGCGCGAATAATCGGCGCAGTCTGTATGTCCAGCCCGGACCGCAGTTATTGTTGTAGTGGGATGCAACGGAAGGCTGTTCTCCACGGCATATTTCAGGCAATGCAAGTGCCCGCCTTCGGCTGCATATGCTGTCGTCTCGGGATCCCATGGAGCGCCGTTGCGGTGCGCGTACTCTAGACAGCCAAGATGACCGGACAAGGCCGCGGCTCGTGTCGTTTGGGAGTGCCACGGACAGTTGTTCTCGTGAGCGTACTTCAGGCAGGCCAGGTGGCCGTTCTCGGCAGCAGTCCGTGTCGTGTCGGGAGCCCACGGGCAGCCATTACGGTGTGCGTACTTCAGGCAATCAAGGTGGCCGTTCATGGCAGCGGCTAGTGTCGTCTCAGAGTCCCACGGGCACTCGTTACGGTGTGCGTACTCCAGACAGTTCACGTGGTCGTGCGCGCCAGCGGTCCGCGTCGTCTCGGGGTGCCACGGGCAGCCATTACGGTGTGCGTACTTCAGGCAATCAAGGTGGCCGTTCATGGCAGCGGCTAGTGTCGTCTCAGGGTCCCACGGGCAGCCGTTTCGGTGCAAATATTCCAGACATTCCACACTCCCGCCAATGGCCGCACTTCTCATTACGCCAATTTGCCAGGTGTGCCCTAGCAGCGACGCCTGAAACTTCAGGCATTCGAGTTTGCCATGGATGGCAGCATCGTGCTGCTCGGGATGCTCACACTTCGCCGTCTCATTTCCGGCGCTATACCCATGGTTGCGCAGCCAGCACGCAGGGCACGAGTTGTACGCGCGACTCACATTTTCCACGGCTTCCATTACCGCGTGCGCCATTTCCACTGGCAGCGGATCACCATTGGGGCCAGAAGGCACTTCCAGAGTAATCGGTGGCATGATGGCAAGGCTAGTAACAACGAACAGAACGTCGTCGTACGAAAAGCGCGGTCTGTCGCTGCAACCAAATGCGCAGGTCTTTTATACGAGCCGGGCGCAATATTGTATATATGTTTGTATATATGTAGGGGGCGGGCCGCCCGGATAGTATTTGTTCTTTCCCGCCGTATATTAATATACACAACAGCCTATTGTTGCCACGTGTTCAGAGTGCCCGCGGTACTCCGTTATATGTATGCTACATACCAGTGTTTTCCAGCATTGTTGTGTTCCAACGTCAACATTGTTCATGGCTCCCATACCCTTGCGTACCGCGGCGGTTTTGGCTTCTCGCGACTCCGTGCATTCTGGAGCAGTTGTGCTGCCACAAGAAGTGTTGGATTTTTGCCGCGACATCTACGATGCGTACGTTAGCTGCCCTTATTGCTGGCTTCGCAACCGTGGCATGGCAACCGCTACGACACTGTACTGCGTATGTGGAACAGCGGACGATTACGCACACAAATCGTTCCGCGCTGCGCGTTTGGGGAAACTGGAGTGCCTCAAGTACTACCTGCCGCCCCCGGACACGGTTATTCCGTTTCTCGTTGACGTTGGACGCTCCATAGCGCGTGAAGCCGCGCGCATAGCTTCCGGGTGGGGGCACCTGTCCTGTTTAGTCTACCTACATGAAGTCTGGCAAGTCACCTGGGACATGGATATCGGCATCAATCTTGCCCAGGGTGGCTATATAGAGTGCCTACAATACGTACACCAAACCGGCGCTCCGTGGAACATGTTCGCGGCACGGGCTGCTGCCAAATATGGGCATCTCGACTGTCTGGACTATTTGCTTCAGACCGGGTGTCCAGTAGGTGTAACCGTTGCAACATGTGCAGCGGAGGCGGGTCATACGGAGTGCCTGCGATATTTGCGAAACCATGGTTGCCCGTGGGATTTCGAGTCCGTACTACTGCAGGCGGCTACGTCGGGTTGCCTCGAGACATTGCGATATGCATACGAACTCGAGGAGCACTGGCCGCTTGGTATAGAAGCGCAGATTGTGTACGGAGGAAACCCGGAATGTCTGCGTTATGCTCATACACACGGATGTCCGATGCACAACATGTCTATGCTAACGGGTATGGCGGCGATGTGGGGTAAACTGGACAACCTCATATATCTACGCAAGCTCGGCTGCCCCTGGTACATCCACACGATCGACTGGGCGGTTGAAATGGGGCAAAAACGTTGTGCGCTGTATGCGTTTATGCATGGGGCCCCTGTGTATGCGCGGTGGCTCACGATCAACACCCTGATTACAGCGTGGCTGCTGTGTGTTTACCTGGTTGGGGTGCAACGATATATTAGCCGCTAATAACAACGGTACTCCGCGTCGTTGATGCGTCCCAAGCTATGTTTAATCGGAGGAACTACTACACCTGACAATACCACAAGCGCACGTTAGTATTATGTCGATCGCGGAATCATCGGTGCATTCACGTGGGTATGTCATCAACTTGGAACGCCGAAAAGACCGCTGGGCGGCGTTCGAGCGGTCTTGGAAGGACACGAAACCGAAGTTTATGCCGTACTACAGTAGAATAGACGCAAAGGACGCACGAAAACATGGTATGTCCGGTGCGTGGGGGTGCCGTATAAGCCACTACTGTGCCTTGTACACGGCGCTCGAAGATCAGTGGACCTACGGAAATCAGTACATTGTCATATGTGAAGATGATTGTCAGTTTTCACCGGCATGCAATGCCATATGGGACAAGCTCATGTGTATGCTCCCGGGAAACAGAGAAAACGGCGGCAGGCCGGATGCGTGGGACTTCATAAGTGGCGGCATCAGTGCGCCTCCGTTATTGAACACAGTTAAATCGGTAGCACAACGCGCGATGACTAGAGAGGTCGTTGCGGCTACTGTACCGCCGGAAGAGACATCTTCTGCGGACAGTGTGACCACGGACAGTGTGATCGCGGACAGTGTGATCGCGGACAATGTGACATTACTACAACTGGAAACGCATTCCACTGACATCATGGACATGCGTGTGTCGGGGACGCACTGCATCATATATACCGTGAACGGAGCTCGTCGTGCATTGGACGTTTTGCGGACCATAAACTGCGACTTGGAGCACACAGACCACCGTCTTTACTCTGATACAATACACAACTTCCCAGACGGTGCGTATCTTGTAGTTCCGTACCTTGCCTATGTCATGGACGGCGATCAATCGGACATCCGCGTATACGACACGAGCGACGACATGGACGAACATTTCAAGCCAACGGAGGCCATGCTACGCAGAGTTGGCGCATATCGTACACGCGCCCGACAAACGGTGTACAATCAGCTTGCCGCAGCGCATGGATACGCCCCGTACTGGTGCGAGTGAACGGCAGTAGCGTTGGACCATAAACCCCCCTGTACAATCCGTCGTTGCCTAAATGGGATTATACGGCAAGATTTATCGCATACTTTGTTATTGCAGTGCAACCTTCGTACCGAAATTACGAAATGGCAGCAACCGCCGGACCCCCTGCCGTATCTACTTCAGAGAGATATCGAGCGTGGTTTGCAGACCACATGCCCCCCCAGCGGCAATGGGCGTGGTTCGCCAGTTTGGCATTGGTCACAACAGCGAGTGCGATTACGTTTGAAAAGTGGTGGGGCAAACAGCGCGCGCGTCGGGGTGCCTCAATGATACTGTTTATCGTTGCGGCTATACTCCTAGTGGCCAATATCGTGTATTTGGTTTTGACCGATGTGGCCGATATGCGCGCTATACAGGCAGGCGCGGAAAGATGGATCGAACTGCGTCATTTGCCATATATTACGTCCGTTATCGGATTGGTTGTTGTAATGCTTTTCGTGAGCAGCTAAAAACAACACATTCATATGAAATGTTATGTCCTAACTTCATTCCGCAATGTACGGTACTGACACTATATGTGCGTTCAGATCAGCTGCCCATTTCCAGTTCCCATATCGCAATTCGACCTTCATACGCCCTGCTGCTGCTAGTTTCCCTTACGCCTTCTAAAAATCGATGGTGAGTATCGCCTGTTGTCAGTATCGCTTCGTTTGCAACAACACACAAATCCAGCCACGTGGGGTCGTGTAACATGCCAGACATATAGTCTTGGCCACTTGGGCTGCCCCATATGTCGAGGGGCATGCGCACGTAACCTGTTCCGCATATAGCCGGGCTGTGTAGCAAACGATCCAGATCTATAGTTGTCGCTGGAAATGGATTTGGATACGCACTAAACTGCACCACAATTGGTACGCTGGCATCACAGTGATGTCTTCGTATGTATACCCTTACCACGGCCTCGCAATAGGCACAAAAATCATCAAAACGGTCGTCTGGGTCCCCGGAAATCGAGACGTCTTGCCGCGGTGGGTTGTTATTGTCCAACATTGTAACGCTTTGGCACGTGGCTGCTAATAATGCAGTACCATAGATTTTTCCGGCGCCGTCAACTGAAAATAACTCGGTTTCTACCGATTTTCCATCCGAGCGCGCCACACCTTTAATGCCGCCTCACGCCGACGACGAATCTCATCTATTCTTTCCTGTAGGCGGGCTCTTTCCTCCGCCGCTTCTTCCTTTGCCTTAAACTCACGTATAGGCCACGTCACACGGCGCCGTGGCAACCGCGTTTTAGTTTCTTCTTTCTTCTCTTCTTCTTCGAATTTCCGTAAAAGTTCCATCGTCAACGTACGATGTGGCTGTTTTGTACGTGGTCTGGTCTTCCACCAGTACAGTAAGGCACCTACAAATGCAGCAACTGCCGCTATGGCAAGCCAAATCCACGCTGTTTTCATATGTGCATATAGCGTGTAGTGCCTAATATTGTCGGCAATGAGGTCGATATATTTCCGCTGTGGGCCGCCCGCCTTCGCGGTATACATAATTGTTACGTTTTTGCATACATAGAGCGTCCTGCTACGCACATAACTATTATCATTTTAGCACGTGCCTGGTGATAGAAACTCAACAACACTTAGTCTACTTGATCAATACCCGGAAATGTTGGACGTAACAGCGGGTGCCTTTTTGAAGTTGCTGATCCCAATCGGGCGAGATACAGTGTACGTCCTTCGCCGTATCGCGGACGTGCTACACAAACCACTGCCACCTTTGTACGGCCTGTGTCGGTCGGCACTTCGTCCTGACAGTGCTGGGGGAGCGGAAACGAGACCGTGGGTAGGTACACCCTGGATCTTTCGAAGCGACGAAAAAGGTGTGGCGTTTCTGATATATACTACATTCACCGAAGCTGACGAGATCTATGACTACGTCGCCAGAGCGGTGGATTTCACAGAGTTGGTTGGAGCGCCGGAGATGTTTCGGAAGAAATGGGCCATATGGGTCGCCGTGAACAACCTGGGCAGTAAAATTGTACAACTGCGTGATGAGACGGCAGCGGCGAAGGCGTCAGTTGCCTCTGAACACTTGCACAAGAAACAGCGCATCGGCGAGACAACGGCGGAAGATGCGTGTATGTCGTCGGACGACAGTTTATACGATGAAAACAGCATGGATGTCGTAAATAGTCGTGGACACAGCGCCGACGGTGCTGCTACTGCCAACCATCCAGACGGTACTGTCGACTGCCACCGCGACGATGGTGCGGGCCCCGCTGCCGAGGTCGACGACGTGTGTTCAGAAGACGCGCAATTTGATACTCCTCCACCGGGGTGGAGCAGTATGTCGCGAACGGAAATGTGTCGGACACTGGTTCATCTACCGAAAAGCTGCAATCCCCCGACACTATTGCAGACCGTTGTAGTTGGAATCGGCGTGTGATAATACCGGCGGTATCGATCATGATACTGGTCAACTTTGGCGGTGGTTGTAAGTGTAGATGTTGGCGGTGCAGTAGCAATCGGGTAGAAATATCGGACGTACAATTAGTCGGTAACAAAATAGCAGGAAATCCAACAACCATGCCATACAGCCGGAAAGCACAGTATTTACACAAACGTCGGGCAAACCCCGAAGAGTTTATGACATCAACGTTCAGAAACGTGCCCGCGTCGCATGTGCGTACTCTGCGCCGCAAGTATCCCCCAGGCACGCGCGTCATTGTGGCAAAACGGCGCAAAACCAGACAATGGGGCGTGCAGTCTGTATTAATACCCAAGAAAGCACGTTAGGAATGGGAAGAAGTCGACGGCGGAGGTAACCGCAGGGCGTCACCAGCGAGTTTGTCGGCGACCCGGTTTTGTGTTCGTGGTACGTGGCTGATCGTGTACGCGTCGAATGTCCGTAGTAAGCCGAGAAGTTTGGTGTGCAGCGGACGAAGTGTTGAGCTCTTGACCTTGTATGCGCCATTGATTTGCCGTACTACCAGTTGAGAGTCCAAGTAAAGCGTGAGCATTGTAACGCCGTGTCGTAGGGCGGCATCGCATACTGCGATCGCCCCTTCATACTCGGCCTGGTTGTTCGTTCCATGCCCGATGTGCGCAGATACAGTATCCAACAGATGTCCACAGTCCCCGGTGCCGTCTGCGGCGTACAAAACTCCCCCGTACGCAGCGGGGCCCGGATTGCCTTCGCATGCGCCGTCTGCGTAACCAACGGCCTCCATGACGCCGCCTGTGGTTTTTCCTTTCCGATATTACGATAGTACTTGGCACAATACGCAGCGCAGAGATTTGCAGACGCAATGTTTATCCGCACGGTTGCGTCATGATAGTACACACAGACCAGGTTGTTGTGCTTGTATGACGCGGGGCGCATACAGCCCGGGGTTAATATCACTGAGGTCGCCTGTGTCCGGCAGATCATTTATGAAGCTCACAAGAACGTCCAGGCGCCCGGGGTCTGGTTTCGGCATATCAGCAACCGTAAATACCTCGGCAAAGACTGGGCCCAGTTGGGGGTGGTGCTCTATACCACGCCACAACTCTGCCATCGAAGTAGCCTCGTGGGCCCATTTCCATTCCTTTGGGGCCTCTTTGACGAAATTCACTACAGCAGCGAAGAACACGGCGGCGGACATCACTGTACCTACTTCGTCTTCGCGTATTCGCGCATCCAGCATATCACGTTTTTCTTCGAGCCTTTTCATCATCGTGTCCAGTACTAGGCGTGTTTGTTCGAGTTTTTCCACGCGCACAATCAACAGTTCGTGTTTTCGCTCCAGTTCTACTATGCGCTGTTGTAAAGCCCGGATCTTCTCGTCTATCGTGTGGCGTTTACTCAAGTCGTTTCTCCACTGATTAATGCGCATATTCCACTTTATGTATGCAGCCGCCATGTATGCCACGGCTTCTACCACTTCGTTTTTCTCGTATCGTATGATTCGCGACACTACGGCGTCTACCACGCGCTCTATGCGTGGTACTATCGCCCGGTGTAGAGATATTGCCATCAAAACGTGTGCACGCGCAAAAACAACCCACAGGGCGGAAGCGCCCAACCATGATATCTGGTTCTGTATGTCGGGGTTTTTTAGGGCAACGGCTGCGGCGTGCAGGAAACTGCCGATGGCAGACTCCATACTGGTGTTTTCGGTTGTTGTCATAAGCCGCCATATATTTCACACCACATATGCACACACCACATACTATCCGACGCGGCAGGATTTTATAAGTAATCCTATAGTCTCATAGTTGTTATCCAACCAGTTACTTACCCACCATGCCGGGTACTACTTGTCCGGCGATTAGTTCCAGAAAACTCACCGGCGGTCCCCGTTCCCGGATGCGCCGGCCTATCGTTTCTATGACATCCCAAAGTTCCCTTAGTCCTCGTCCTATAGTTAATTCCTGTGCGTCCTCTACCGCTCTTTGCACTTCACTAACTGCTGTATTTTCGTCGCGCCGACTCCACACTTCTCGCCAGTCTTCCCACGGTGTTGTTTCCGGGGGCCCGGGTGGCCCAAATGGTCGTTCCGGTGGCGCAGGTAGCTCTTCCGGTTTTTCCACTTCATGTGGTATATATGGTACGTCGCCGGTGGGTTTCTTCGGCCACCAGACTGGGGGCTGTATGTGGGTTAGTTGACTGCACAGCAGCCCTCGTAGGAGAAATCCGATGAAATTTATGGCAAACGCGGTGATATTCGCCGCTTTCGTACGGGATTTGAAAACGCGCAAAGTAGTCACGTACACCGCCAGTCCGGCGACAAGGGCACCGCTGCCGTACAAACAAGCGGCTTTCGCGATGGACAACAGCAGGCGCACGGCCGACGGTGGCAGGAAAACTGGTATCACGATGCGGCCAGCAATCCAAGCCGCGTAAAACGTGGAAACTGCCAGTAACGTAAATACCCACCGCCAGTATCGCAGCAGAAGCGTTAGCGATACCCGGCCGGTAGTACGCAGGGCAAGTGCGATTCCTCGACCGACCCAGCGAACAGCACTCCATACGACGCTGATAGCCGACGGGACGACGGACAGCAACCTTCGCATTCCGCGACCGGGTGGCGGTGGTTTCTCTTCAGGTTTACGCCGTTTCTTCCGTCGTGCGATGGCAACAAATCGCCCGGCCGTACCCACGACTTCGTAGCCACCCTGCAGTCGCTGACCGCCTTTGAACATCGATACCGAAGCGGCGTCTTTAATGGCGGCAGCACCTTTAACCACAGCTACACCCACTGTTCCGACGGCCAGTCCAGCGATCTGCTCTCCGGTGGCTAGTAATAGCTCTTCCAGGCGTCCATGCATTCGACAAAACACTGCACGATCGACCCATTCCTCTTCCGGACCCAACGTAGCACCATCGATAAACATGCCACTGCTACCGATGCCCAGAAGGAAAACCTTCATGGTGCTGGGCATGGCTTCGCCATCACACGAATATCCAAGGTCCAGATGTGGATCAATGCGCAGCTTGCGTTCGTCCGCCTCAGGACACTTTTCGAGCATGTAGATCTGGGCGACGGAAAAGGCGAGTCGCACATCGAGCACAAGGTCACGTATGCGTCGATTTACCTGGCTGGACAGCGGCGGCGTCGGCGGCGTTTCCATCGGTACCGCCGCCGCTGTTGTCGGCCCAACATTAGCGTGCAAATACTCGGTGAGGTTTTTCAGTTTCGTCTGCACGAGACCGTTCGCGCCCAATATACCGGTTTGTGATAGGAGTCCATGTTTCACGGACTCGGGGCAGTCTTTGTTTGCCGTCGAAACGAGTTCTTCGTACCGCTGCGTAAGGTCTAGGACCTCGGCCTGCCAGCCCTGTAGTGGTTTAGCTGGCATAAGTTGCGCACGATGCGTGTCGTACAGAACGCACAAATCCCGCCTAGAGATTTTCGGCGGTACCCGAACGCCTATTTCCTCCAACGACGCCTGCATCTCTCGCATAACGGGATACCGCGAAGATATAGGAGGTGCAGATGATGCCTTTGTAGGATTCCGCCGCCGTCTACGTGGCTCCATGGGCTTCGTACGTACTCGGACGGAGCGGTGTATGGGATCCCGTGAGAACACCCGGCCGGGGCTTAATCGCATGTGCCGGGTAGTCGTCATGGCAACACACGGCAAGATAGTTGTATGCTAGTAACTATATTACGGCACCGGATATATTCCGGCCCGCACTGCACGAGTGCTGTCTACGGCAGAAATATGTCTGCACTGGTGAACCACAGCGTGTGCCGGTGAGCCCCACCAATGCGCTAGCACCTTTTCACACGCGATGGATCGAAACGCTTTTCGTCCCAGAGCCCAACTGGAGATAGGGCACCTCACGCGAGACTTGGACATACATACCGACACTCCGAGAGCACAGCCAGTGTTCATACATGCTACGTTTACACCCGGAACTACGCACACCGCCAACGTAAATTTGACTGAACCCATAAGAAGCGGCGATATTTACCTCGACGAATATATTGTTGATGGCGTCCCGACCGCCGGTGGGCTGCCCACCGTACAATACGTCGTCGTACGTGTTGGTCCTATGACGGTTGCCGGCGCTAGCACCATCGCCAATGGTATCGAATTGCCGCTCGACAACAGCACCCGCACGTGCCGTACTGCCGTTGGGCGTTTCGTCGGGCGTATAGTCATTCCCATACAACCACAAGACCTGACCATATCTGTATTTACGCCTACAAATACGCCAGCTACACTTAGTGACGTCGTCCTAAAATTACGGTCTGTTCCGTACACGGATTATCCCCGTTAGAAGGCAGGAAGAGGCATGGCAGCTCTAGTTGATTTTTATGTAGAAAGTGTGATCTCACGGGAAGCGGCGGTAATTGTGCGCCATGTCTACTACGCGTGCCGACGGCGATGATGAGTATGCTGTACCCAACACCCCGTATGTTGTGGCTATAGAAGGCGTGCCAGGAATAGGCAAGTCCACGGTACTGCCCATTGTCCGCAAAAAGCTGGAAAAGTTGCATTTCGGCGACAACAAGATGGCGACGTGTGACGTATGGCTGGAACCGGTTGGACGATGGCAATCGAAATTGGCGGCTATGATAACCGACGACGACGACGACTGTATTATCGCGGCCCGAAACATCCCTTTACAGTTGCAGGTACTCTCCGACATAATAAGCCGACACCTAGACCTGTACAAATCAACAGCACAGTTCGCCCTCGTTGAGCGGTCGGCGGAGAATTCGCTTTTGGTGTTCTGTGCACACCACCCGTGCTTTCCGTTGTTCCGGGAGATCCTTTCCCAGTCTCAGCGTATTGGTGGCGGCAAGCGATACAAGCACGTTGATCACCATATTGTACTTGTAGCAGCCGACGATCTACTGCCAGTTATACAGCGCCGCTTGTCGAATCGTATGATGTCTGGCGACGCCATGTACACAACAGAGTACCTGCGCATATTGAACGAGCGGCATAAACAGGCAACAGTCGTCGGACAGCGTGTAATACTACACGCCAACGAGTCGCCTGAAGCCGTGGCGACCCGCCTGGCCGCAGCCGTAACAGAGGCATACGCCAATCGCGTTAGATAGTAGCGCTGAGTCGGCGACGAGTGTGTACAGCAGACGTTGGTGTACGCGTATAGAGCCATCGATGCACCTGCCGCAAAAGGCCGATGTTTGGAGCAATAATAGGGCGCACCGATCCGACGCGTTGCAGTGCTACGTCCAAAGTCACTATTGGATCTTCTGCCGCGCACAGTGTCGCCAATACCATACAGACGCTTCGTGATCGACCTGCATAGCAGTGCACAAACACGTTCGTGCCTTTACGTAGATGGTCGGCGATGAAAGCAACCCCTTTATCCAATCCAGCAGTCAGGTTTCCGTCGACAGTATCAGAGATCTCATGTATATACAGACGAGATTTTGGACTGCGCGTATAGATGCTTAAATAGTAGGAGTCGTAAGGATGGAAATGCAGGGATACGATAGCCCCGATATCTAGCGCATTTAGCCCGCGCAAGTTTTCCAGGTCAGTAAACCCACCCAGATAGAGGTGCCCCGGACCAATAGTTTGTGGCACGAGTGTAGGACCCCGCGGAACGAGTTCCGTTTCACGTCCCAAACCACGCATCCACTCCTGGTGCCGTATCAATGCGTGAACTTTTCGTACACTGTTGCGGATAATCAATTGAGGCGCACATACGGGTGTTCCGCACCGCCGAAGAAGTGTTTCCATACAGTGCAGATGAGCCACGAAGCGACCAAAAAACAGTCCCGTGGACCGCTGTCGTCGGCCGCAGAAAACCAGGTGACATTGTACGGTGGAGATATATTTACTGTACGTGCGTCGGTTCATGCACCGTTTTATGTATAGTAATAGTATGCAGTATCCAATCGTAATAATAATATCTATACATACCCAATGCAGTGCGGCGGTTGCAGGGCACTCGGCTGTTTATGATAGCCATGTCGCGTAAAGCGCAACTTCCGGGTGAATCGACGCAGCAAACTGTCTTAACACCGGCACCGCCTAAACTATGGGCGGCCAGGGGGGATCCCTCCCCGCTTGATATGCTGGCCATTAGGGCGTTCCTCAACAAAGGACCCTTGACTAATCGGTGTGATCCGTGTGTAAAACACATACCGGTTCCAGTGAAAAAGGCCGTGGGTATGGCCAATATGCGCGTGGGCTGGCAGCCATGGGACAGGCTGGAACTACGGGCGGCGGCTACTCTTTCAGTCCGCGATCGCCCTAAACGTATCACCGTTGATGAGCTCAAAGCCAGGCGAGCGGCGTCGGTACTAATGTCGGAGGATAGACCCGCTCTACCACCAGGCCCATCTGAGCCAACGAGCAGGCCCGCTCTGCCACCAGGCCCATCTGAGCCAACGAGCAGGCCCGCTCTGCCACCAGGCCCATCTGAGCCAACGAGCAGGCCCGCTCTGCCACCAGGCCCATCTGAGCCAACGAGCAGGCCCGCTC
>Ga0180301_10003431_pt1 | contig 12363 bp, 13 predicted proteins | sample GuaBasSediGuay16_FD_121797 | JGI IMG/M metagenome (GOLD analysis project Ga0180301, IMG submission 121797) | Subseafloor sediment microbial communities from Guaymas Basin, Gulf of California, Mexico - Guay16, Core 4569-2, 12-15 cm | ecosystem: Environmental > Aquatic > Marine > Hydrothermal...
GCCGACGAAGAAATCCATTACCTTATGACCAGGGGATTGGACGAAGACACTGCCACCTCGCTCATTGTACGAGGGTTTTTGGATGTAAGGCTAAAAGGATTACCACCACAATTACAGAAAGACATTGATGTAATGATTGAAAAGGCGAGTCTGAAAAGTACTATGTAAGTAAGCTACTATGGTTTGCCAAGCATAGCCGAAAGTTTTTTAACTTCTTTTTTAGATTGTAAAATGCGAAACAAAGCATGAATTGGCTCTGTGCCCGAGCCAGCCAAAATCCCGGTCAAAATCTGGTCTAACACCGAACTGGTAGATATGAGCTTCAATTGTTGCAGCATACCAAGGCGTAATTGAATACAGACCAACACTCCAATCGAAGAAGCGAAAATGAAAAGCAATATTTGAATAAACATCACCCGAGCTTTTTCTTTAAGTTCTTGCAGATTCTTACCCTCTGTTAGTCGGGAATCAATCTCATGAAGCTTGTTTTCGATTCTATTCCATAGAAATAACCATATCCGATTAAGAAATTTCCAACGTGGCCACAGCCATTTGAGGAAAATCATAAAAATTTCTACCAGGCGATTCAGAATTGTGGCCAGCACTAACAAAACAAAGAAAAAGGCAACCACCTTAACACTCTGGGTTTCAGCAACCTCAGTAATCGGCGGTTCTGAGGATTGGGCTACTACTAACCCCACCTCACTAATAAGTAAAGCTATTAAAATTCCAACGACGCATAGGCATATTCGCCTGATAGATAATCGTAGAATATTTTCACGGTTACACATAAATAAATTCCTTTTTCTTGAACTCTGCCAACTCTTGTTGCGCTGCAGGGGATTTTGCCCACTGCTCATAGATGGTTGATACTTTTCGCTTGAGCAAATCATGGGGGAAATTACTTCCTGGACAAACTGTATGTCCTTTTAGGACATCTCTATGGGGTAAGATATTGTGGAGCCCAATATCGTATAAGAGCATCCACAATGCGATTACCTGTGCTGCCATATCGAGCTGTCCCTCAGTGGGTGTTTTGGGTCCAAATTTTCCATCTGCATTATTATTTCTTACCTTGGGATCGGTTTCGAAATTTCCAACTAATGCAATTCCCAGCGAATTACCATTAGAAACCTTCCTTCCTCTCTTGCAATGATAACCAATGCTGTCCCAACGGCAATAGTTATGATATTTTGCATCGCCAGTAATAACGCAATGGTAGGATGGGTCAAGTGAATAACGTCTGCCACTGGCGGTACGGCGTTCTTTCCGCTCTATGGCTACAATTCTATCAAAAGAAGTATCATGATGTGTAGCAGTATGATGATAAACAATGTAGCTGGGATTATGCTCTCTCAGGCCATGACCTGGCCGGTCAGGATACAGACCACCATTATATTCAATGGGAATCTCTTTAGTCTCTGGAACTATCGCAAGTCCCAAGCGTTGGCGTTCTTCTTCGGCCAACTTAGCTGCAGTAGATTTTGCTTGGTCTTTAGCATTTTGTAAAAATGTAATTAGAGAGTGAATCGGTTCGGTACCACCACTAATTAAAATACCTGACAGGAAGATATCAATCCAATCGGCAATCTGTCCTTGATGAAAACCCAACAGGTAAAAAATACGCAAGTCACTTTTCCAGCAGAGAATGATGCCGATAATTGCACCTAAGGTTTGAAGTACTACTTGCTTGCGTAGTCGATTTTTCTGGGCCTGTTTGGGATTTTCCAATAGTTTAATTGAAGCAATCCGACCGATTAAAGCAGCATTTCCTCGGAATAGCCCGATTGACTCAAAGAGCAAGGAGATAAACTCCAGGATGCGTTCCAATAGTAGAGCTGGCGGCAAAAATCGGAGAATAACACTCAAAATGTGGTCCAAGTCAATAAAAAACTCCATTCCATTATCCCTTTATCCAGCAAACAATCGTTTTAAGCCACGTATTGCCTGTCTTGTTCGTTGTTTATTCTCTATCAGAGCAAATCGGACATAAGAGTCCCCATATTCTCCAAATCCGATACCAGGGGAAACAGCCACCTTTGCCTTCCGTAGCAGGAGTTTTGCAAATTCCAATGACCCTTGTTGGACAAAAGGTTCTGGGATCTTTGCCCAGACAAACATCGTGGCCTTTGGTACTTTTACTTTCCAACCGATTGAGTTGAGCCCTTGGCAGAGTGCATCTCGCCGCAAGCGGTACATGTCACATATTTCAGTAACACACTTCTGATCACCCTCTAATGCCACAATCGCGGCCACCTGAATGGGAGTAAAAATTCCATAATCTAAATATGATTTCATGCGAGCGAGGGCGCCGATTAGCTTTTGATTTCCACAGCAAAATCCAACCCGCCATCCGGGCATATTGTAACTTTTGGAAAGTGTGTAGAATTCTACTGCGCATTCTTTAGCGCCCGAAACTTGAAGGATTGAAGGTGCCTGATATCCATCAAACACAATATCAGCATAGGCTAAATCTTGTATGACCCAAATTTTGTTTTCCTTTGCAATTTGAACAACTTTTTCAAAAAAATCAAGATCCACACATTGGGTGGTCGGATTTGCTGGAAAGTTGAGTACAAGAACTTTTGGAGTAGGCCATGAATGCCGGATTGCCTTCTCGAGTTCCTCAAAAAAGTCGTAATCATCTAAAACAGGAATATGACGAATATCAGCTCCAGCAATCACAAAACTATATGAATGGATTGGATAAGTTGGATTAGGAACCAGAACCACATCGCCTGGTTCAACGACCGACAAAGCCAGATGAGCAATTCCTTCTTTAGAACCAATTGTTACAATCGCTTCTTTTTCAGGGTCTAATTCGACTCCATAACGTCTTGCATACCAATTACAGATAGCCTTTCGTAAACGAGGGATACCTCGCGATTGTGAATAGCGGTGGGTGTCATTCCGTTTTACTACCTCTATTAATTTTTCCACAATGTGTGGCGGGGTAGGCTGGTCGGGGTTCCCCATGCCGAAATCAACAATATCTTCTCCCCTGACCCTTGCTTCATATTTGAGTTTATTAACGATATCGAAAACATAAGGTGGTAAACGCTTAATTCTTGGGAACTCCTCACTCATAGCTCTAAAACTCTCCTCATTAATTAGAACCAAAACCGCAATAAAACGAATTTTCAATTTACTGCTACAAATATAAAAAGGCATCGACCACAAAAACAGTCATGCCTTTCTCTCTCTATATTAAGTAAAATTAACAGAATTTCGAGAGGCAAAAATAGTTGGTATGAAGAGGTCTTGCTGAATTTATTCTAATGGTTTCTTTAATTCTTCTTTTAGAAGTTTGCCTGGTTTAAAATGCGTCTTACGACGTGGTGGCACGTAGACAATCTCACCGGTGCGAGGGTTACGTGCTTTTGGTTTAGCTTTAGTAGTCTTAACTTCAAAAACCCCAAAATCACGAATCTCAATTCGTACTTCGGGGTTAGCCTCTGACATAATCTCGCGCAGAGTGGTAAACAATGTTGAGACAGTCTTCTCCACTCGGGGAAGCTTTTCTCCAAGTTTTTTGGATACACGTTTAGCAACCTCACGTTTTGTTATCGTTTTTTTCATCGGCCACTACCTCCTTATTTATGTTTTTGAACAAAGACAATCAAAATTAAGAATTTAATTCCAAAAATGCAAGAGGAAAATTCACTAAATTTATTTTTTTCTTTCTTTCAGATAAAAAATAGCAATCATTCCCATCACGATAAGGCTGAAATACAATAGAATAACCAGCAATTCCGGTGATGAACGAAAAATGAGCTCGTAGCTAATTCCAGCTATGCCGATAGTGCTGTAAATAATACCTCTTAGGGTAAATTTGTCCATTTTAAGGGATTTCCAAAAACAGATGGGTTCTATTGTTGGCACGCAATACCAGAAGGGTTAGTATGTCTCCGGATTTGGCACGGCGGATGAGCTTTTCTAAACTGTTAACATTACCAATTCGTTGATGATTAGCTTCAAGTATGATGTCCCCCCGTTGCAAACCAGCATCATAGGCAGCACTAAATGCTTCTACTTCTTCCACTACTACCCCTTTGCCGTGGCGAACATTCTCATCGGTACCACCCAACTCTCTGGCCTCCTGGCGAGTTAACGACCGAAATTTGACCCCAAGATTACTGTGTTTCTGTTTATTTTCTTCACTTTCAGATTCTGTTAAATTGCTAAATGGGGGTAATTCACGTTCTGCTAAAGTCACAGAAATGGTCAACTTTTTGCCGCTACGCCAGAGAGTAAGTTGAACTATCTCACCTGGTTTATGGCGTGCTATGTAACTCTGCACCTCATTTGGGCGATTAATACTCTGTCCATCTAATTCTAATAAAATGTCTTCTGGACGAATTCCAGCATCTTTTGCCGGACCATCCTTCAACACATTGTCGATAAACACACCCCGATTTTTCAGTTTTTCCAGACCATACACCTTTGCCTTTTTTTCATCCATTGGTAACATAGCAATTCCCAAATACGGCCGTACTACTTGCCCTTTAGTAATTAAATCTTCCATAATTCTTTTTGCCAGATTGATGGGAATTGCGAATCCATAGCCTTCGTAATAGCCGCTGCGAGTTTTGATCGCAGTATTTACTCCAATAACTTCAGCTCTGAGATTAACCAGAGCACCTCCGCTATTACCAGGGTTAATAACCGCATCGGTTTGGATGTAGTTTTCGATGCCAAAATTGTCGGTAATAATCTGTACCTGACGGCCGACGGCACTGACAATACCAGCGGTCACAGTAAACGACAGCTCTAAAGGATTCCCTACCGCCAATACCCACTGTCCCACTTCTACAGAGTCGGAGTTCCCCAACTTAGCAACTGGCAGATCTTGGGCTTCGATTTTCACTGCCGCGACCTCAGTTAAGGGGTCAATCCCGATAAGTTTAGCTTTGAAAGTGCGATCGTCGTAAAGCCTTACTTTAATATTTTCGGCATGGCTTACCACGTGAGTATTGGTCAAGATATAGCCCTTGGGATTAACGATTATTCCCGAACCGACTCCTCCCTGCCGGAATTCCTTAGGTGTTTTGAAGCGAAAGAAAAATTTCTCATTGAAATAATCCCAAAAGTCTTTGTGTTTATTTGGATAGGGTGATAGGTCGGAATAGTTTACTCGCTGCACAGCAGAAATGCTGACTACAGTAGGGAGCACTTCTTGGGCAACAGCAGTAAAAGCACGCTCGGTATTCTGGAGCTGCAAAACAGCAGTCGAAGATTCTTTCTGTGAACCCAAAACGATACTTTTTTCTACTGGCCTGGGATAGTACAGAGCCACCCCTGGTTTGGTTGTGTCCCATCGAACGGTTAATCCAATACCAATAATTACGCCGATGAGAATTAGACCAACAGGGAGAAAATAACGCCATTTTGTGGCTGACATACCATTTCCCTCCTGCCCTCAATCGCGGGAACGAGCGATGAGGATCAAACGCAATAAATTAATCAAAGCCATCGCAGTGGCTGCCACATAGGTAAGAGCCGCGGCTTTTAGCACCTCGCGTGCCCCAGAAATTTCGTCGCGGTGCAAATATTCTCCAGACTCCAGTTGCTGCAATGCTCGGTGAGAGGCATTGAATTCCACCGGTAAGGTAACTAATTGAAAGAGCACCACCCCGGTAAAAAGAAGAATTCCAATGTCCATCAATTGCGGTGAGCTGAAGATCAAACCAATAAAGAACAAAGGGAAGGCCAAATTAGACCCAAGGCCGACCACCGGCAAAATAGCATGACGAACTTGAAGTGGGGCATAGCCTGTTTTATGCTGAATAGCATGACCAACCTCATGGGCTGCCACGCTTATGGCTGCAATTGAACTAGAGCGAAAATTCTGACTGGAAAGCCTCAACTTGCGTACGCGAGGATCATAATGATCTGACAATACCCCATGCGTCTCTTCAATCTCTACATCATGCAGACCATTATGGTTAAGAATATCTCGCGCCACACTGGCACCTGATCTTCCCCAAGCCGAGGGTATTTTACTAAAACGATCATAAGTGCTCTTAACCTTAAATTGGGCATAAAGTGCCAGAATGAACGCTGGAATTAACAATAACATTGTAGGATCATAAAAAAAGAATGGCATCTTGCAACACCTCCCTTTAAAATTACTATTTTAATATAATACTTTTCTCCAAAAAATTCAATCACTTTCCACTATACAAGACTGAGATACTTACAAATTATCTGTTTTCATTAGTTCTCGTAATACAATGGTTGCGTAGACTCCCCGGGGTAAAGTGAATCGAAGTAAAAGACTATCTTCGACAAATTCATAATCGACGTCGGTTAGGAAAATCCGAAAAGGCCGACGTTCACCTTTCAGGCCCGCAGTTTTGAAACGGGCTCTCAACTCCTCTACGGTAAAACCTTCTTCAGAAACAACTTTCTCCTCCAATTCCCATTCTTTACCTTCGGGTGTGATCATTGTGCTGCCCCAGATAGGACCTGAAGGACTGATTTCTGAGCTATCCACACGAGTCTGTTCTGTTTCAGCCTGTTCAACCTTGAATACAGCACCATTCCGATGAAGATATGCTAAATCGCCTACCCACACTTCATTAATAGCCGGCATTCGGAGACGCAATGTTTCATTGAACAGATGCGATTGATAAGCATTAAGATAGAAATTCTTCATTGCGGCAGGCATGGTGGCAATGGTATTGTGGTAACCACCTTTGAATTCTATTAATCTCCGCAAAAGACTCTTAGGAAAACTGTAGTCCGGTGGCCACAGTTCCACAGCTTCTGCAAGTTTTCCTTCTTCGAATAACTGACGAGCACGTAAAATAGCGGCATGGTTGTCGTCTCCCCTTTGTTCCCCTGTTTGACCTGATTGAATCTGCGAAGAGCCAGGATTTCCTAATACAATATGGAAAAAATCCTCCCATTGTTGTAATAGAAGCGCCTTGCCTGCTGCAGCATTATCATTGTGGATGCCAAAGCGTTGAATGCCAAAATAATTAGGCACCCCTATTTTGTTCAGTTTTTCCAACACTTGGGGAACTATCTTAGCAGCGTCTGGGTTGATCTGACGAATGCGAATCTCGAAACGATTGCCAGCTAAATGACCACGATGAAGCTTATTCTTGTGACGTTTGACCCACAAAACGCGAAGCTGAGGGACGTTCAGATTTTCTACCCGGGCTGGATCAGCTCGCCACAGCGATACCATTTGACGCGTAATCCCACGACGGTCTTTGTTACCAGCCACTCCAATATCTCTGGCTTTAATTCCCAGATGCTGCGACAATCGCGTTATCATCTCCTGGGTGTTCAAATTACGTTTCTCAATGAAAGCATAAATATGCTCACCTGCACCACTTGGCTGATAAAGCGGAATTTCCTCAACGATGAAATCTTCCGGTTCAGTTTTAATGACACCGCCAATGCCAGGGATGTCCGATGTTAAATAAGGATAATCCATTTTGATAACCAATTTTTATTCATGTTGATTAGTTAATTGCCAATGTGCCTCATACACTAAACGGCCTTCTTGTCTGTATTTTACTTCGAAATTACTTCGTAATGCTCCCAATGGGTCATCAGGGTGGTAAACTTTCTCAAACACTAACTGCATCCTATCACACCGTGTCAACAGTTGTTTTATTTCTTCAAAATAGGACTGTACATCAGTAGCAAAACAGAATTTTCCCTTTGCCTGTAATACTATTCCCAGCTGTCGAATAAAATCCTCATTAAGTAGACGATGCTTTTGTTGTCGTTTTTTTGGCCAGGGGTCAGGGAAGTAGACGTGCACTTCCTGCACACTTTTCGTTGGGATCCAGTTGGTAAAAAGCTCCCTTGCGTCTGCTTTAATTAGCCGAATATTGGGTAAATTTCGTTTAGGAAGTCTCTCGCACAAAATTTTAAAATATCGTCCTGCCCATTCAATACCCAAGAAGTTGATATCTGGATACTCCGATGCCATCCGAAAAAGAAACTGTCCCTTGCCCGGCCCAATTTCGATTATCACCGGATTGTTATTACCAAAAATACGGCTCCAGTTGCACGGAAGCAATACATCTTGTAAAGTAAGGACCTGTGACAATGCAGCGTGCCGCCAGTTGATTGTCTTCTCAACTCGTTCATACGCCCGTCGAAGCGAGGGGACAATTTCCGCAAAGGTTTTCCCTTTATGAATTTGTTCTGCCAAGATCAGAAAGTCAGTTATGTTACTTTTAAGAATTTTCCCCTTTGGGTGCATTTGCAAAATTTCATCTGCCAGCAAAGCGATAGCCAATCGCCATAATGGCGACTGAACAGAAAACGTGCATGGTGCCAATTTCACAATAAGTTGATTTTTGGCAGAAACTTTGTTCCTAACCAGAAGATAGGACTTTTGGTGTACACTTTTCTCCCTTACTAGAGTCTCAAACAGAACACCTTTTCCTTCCAGATGAGGATATGCATCCCCAATCCGTACCAGTTTGTCATTAAACCTTTCTACCACAGGCCGATGGTGTTTTGCAACTTCGGCCAATGTCAAAGGTGTATCAATTATTACATGAGGCATCACTTGATCGACACAAAACTGAATGCTGTGTTAAATCAGAATGGTAGGTTTATAAAAATAGCAGAACAGCAGAAACAATGTAGATTACTAATGAAAGATTATTATTTTTTTAACTTCCAATATTTAGTTCAACGTTTCTCTTCAGTTTTTGTCTGTACTTTATTTCCCCTTCTTACTAAAGCGAATGTTTTTGCTTTGTGTTTTGTAAAGTTCACGAATGCGCAAAAAACAGCGATTGTAAATACCACTTTTGAAATCTGGAAAGCTCCACGGGTACGGATAGAAATTTCCCTTTTGATAGTAAAGGGTTAAATCGGCCCAGATGCCAAAGTCTAAGTAAATTTTCTGGCCATTGTACTTAGCCGAGGCCAGTACTACCTTGTCAAAATCCATGTAACCCGGATCAACGTTGACTTTGCGCTTTCCTCCTACTGCTAACTGTTCTTCGATAGCATTAGTCTCCGTTTTAATTCGGGCAATTTCTTTGGGATGGATGAGTTGCTGGAAAGAAATAAAAAGTCGATAAATAGGTGACCCCATTTCGCTGCAGTAGTAATCTGTAACCGTAAACTCGAACTTCTGACTCTGGAAGTCAATTTTGCCATATTTTTCTTGTAATATCTCCTGGGCACGTTCAAGCAATACTTCATCACTGTAAAGAATGCCAACAATTAATTTAACTGGCTGTGGTGCAGAAGGTTTCATGCTGGTTTGTCTTCGGTGTTATATTTACGTTCACGTTGCAGATTCTCAACCAGAGCAACCTCTGCTTGTTCGATCAATTGAGGTTCAATGCCAAAAACCTCATGAATGGTAGCATGGTAGTTTTTCTTAATATTGAAATTACGCTTGCCCTCAAAAGTAGTCTCCCGCATGAAAGTCTTGTGGACATAGATTAGACCTTGAGGAGTAACCTTTGTCAGGCAGATGCCGTGCATGGTATTCTTACTGAAAGAAGCTTGCCAATGTTGAAGGAATTCCTCAGCTTTCGTTGGTCGGTCATAGAACCGATAGCGCCATTTAACTTCATGGCGATTAAAGGTAAATAAATTGTAACAGCCTATTTTGCTGTCATAGCGCAGCTCTACACCGGTAAATTCGGTACGATACAAACGAGGGATCCTTGGATTGATTTCCATAGGCTGACTAAGTAAGTAGCCAGGGTCTACTAAATATTTCACTCCCTTCAACTGTACAATTAAGGCGCAGTGAATATTGCGCCCTGCACGCATGTCTGCCATTACCGGATAGCAGTAAAACCCGTTATGGGTAAGTATGGTTTGCAAGAAGAAAGTAAGCGAGAAACAAGTGCCACCCAATCGGAAATTACTATGATCGTCCATTACCTCTTCTGGCAAACGAAGTTTGTGGTTACTGCCGAAATATCGATTGAGTTTTATTATCTTACTGATGTTTTCGTACGGAAGCCGAGAAAAATGTGCAATAATTTCTCGTAAAAACTTAAGTTCGGGACGCCCCTGAGGTAATTTGAAAAAATCCCGGAATAGATGGACACTATCCTTATGTCTGGTAGGATCCAATTTCAAAGAAGTCTCAAAGATTGGGATGTTAATTCGCCCTTTGGTACACATCCTTGCATTTCGATTGCTACTGAAATCCCTTTAGAGTTTTTACCCTTCTGCCATTGCTGGTCGATAAATAGCAGCTGCTACTAAGCCAGCAATAACAAGCTGGATTGTTTCCAGAACAAACCAATAAATGGCCAAAGAAAATGAAATCGGTTGGGTGGCGTAGTTCATCAGTATGCGCGTCAAAGTCAATAACAAAGCGATGTAGAGGCCAAAGCGTAAGCCTTCAGCCAAACCTTTCTGTTCGTATCCTTTGGTGAAGATGAAAACGAAGACGAAAGAGAAAATCAATCGTGAAACCCACATTAGCCAGTTGATCATCTCCCCTGCTGGTCGCCACAAATACTGAAATTCCGGAGCTGAATAACACCCCTTGAGGATGAGGCCGTGGATTATGAAATCGGTTATCATCATGTACACAAATACCCCCACCCCCGCCAGCAAGAACTTTTTGGCATTCATGATATCTCCCTCCCATTCTGGTGAGATGAATTAGTGACTCTAATTAGACCCCCTTCTTATTCCATACGTACAAATTTAATATTTTTATGCAATTTGTCAAGGGAAATTTTGAATTTGCTCCAACAATTTTTCCGCTCTTTCCAGATGGCTTACATCGTGAACAATAAGTTAAAACAAAAGAAGCGACATTTTTCCTTGAAGCAGTCGATAGTTAGTGGCTATAGTCCCGGCACCTTAACTAAAGCTAAAATTTCCGAAATCCGTTGGGCAATCGTGCGTGCAAAAGACAACAACGCCTTTGTAGTTTTGTTACTCCCATCCATGTTATTCATGATTACATAAAAAATGGCCATGGAGGCATAAAAATGCTTGAGTTCTTTCTCCAAAGTTTGTAATTTATTGTTGTACAACAAAAATTTCATCTAATGTCTATTTTTTTCACGTAGAATTAACATGGATTATTTTCCAGATATTGTTCCGGCTCATTCAGCTTTTCTGGCTCCTATGGCTGGAATTAGTGATCATCCTTTCCGCCTGATTTGCAAACGCCTGGGCGCATCAGTACTTTTTAGTGAATTTGTTAGTGCTGATGGGCTAATACGAGAGGAGCAAAGGGTACGACAATACTTGCATTTTTGCCGGGAAGAGCGACCATTTGGAGTACAGCTTTTCGGTAGTGAGCCTGCGACGATGGCAAAGGCAGCACGGATAGTCGCCGCTTACCAGCCAGATTTCATCGACCTGAACTTCGGCTGTCCAGCGAAGAAAGTAGTAAAAACTGGTGCTGGTGCTGCCTTGCTTAGCAATCCAGACCGCCTGCAAGCAATAGCCGAAGCGGTTGTGGATGCGGTGTCTATTCCGGTAACGGGAAAAATTCGTTCCAGATGGAAAATCCCAAACCGGAAGACCCTGACCGGCCAGGTAGACGAAATGATGATAGAGATAGCTCAGCGTTTGGAAAATAGTGGAATACGGGCAGTGACGGTTCACGCTGTGGCATCGGGAACCACCCAGTTACGGTCTGACCAATCGAAGGAAACACCCGGGCAAAAAATACCCTATCCCAATAATATTAGATGGGCAGCAATTGCCAAAATAAAAAAGGCAATACGTATCCCGGTAATCGGTAATGGAGGCATCTGGAATGCTAACGACGCTAAGCGTATGTTGGACGAGACTGGCTGCGATGCAGTCATGGTAGCACGTGGGGCACGAGGAAACCCCTGGATCTTTTCCCAAATCTCTCACCTATTGTGTACTGGACATCATCTTCCCCCACCAACATGGGAAGAACGAAAAAAGGTAATCTTAACCCATCTTGCTCTGACACTGGATTTCTACGGTGAATCCCAAGGAATACGAGTATTCAGAAGACATTTACCATTTTATCTGAAAGGTTTACCAAGGAGCACCAGCCTGCGTTCCAAAACCGGACAGCTCAATGATGCAACTACACTACTAAAAGAGATAGAGGAATATTTTGATGCTCTGGAACAATAAAATGTCTTGAATTTTAGATTTTAGTTTCTTACATTTTCATAGTATTTTGGGGGAATAATGAATAAAAAAAACGCCTCATTGAAGGGATCGAGTATTTGTTGAGGGATAGGAACCTGATGTCAGGTAAGGGCTCTGTATTATCATATCAACGCAGCCTGCGTGTCCGATATGAAGCAGACATTCTTGTCGCAGGTGGTGGTCCGGCTGGGGTTGCCGCTGCAGTGGCCGCAGCTCGGCAGAATCGCTCGGTCCGTCTAATCGAGGCGCACAGTTGCC
>Ga0180301_10003432_pt1 | contig 12361 bp, 14 predicted proteins | sample GuaBasSediGuay16_FD_121797 | JGI IMG/M metagenome (GOLD analysis project Ga0180301, IMG submission 121797) | Subseafloor sediment microbial communities from Guaymas Basin, Gulf of California, Mexico - Guay16, Core 4569-2, 12-15 cm | ecosystem: Environmental > Aquatic > Marine > Hydrothermal...
TCACCTAGAAACGATATCAATTACTCTAAGCTACTAGGTGTTGACTTAAACTCTGATAGAGTAATACGGAGTAATAATAGATAATGAGGAGAAAATAGTAAATATCTATAATAAACATTTCCATGAGGTAACTTCACATGGTTATCCTAGAGATAAAGCTAGGGAAGTGAGATTAAAGTCTTTATTTGAGATTATAGACTTTGCTGTTAGAAGGTATGGTATTGGTTTTGTTGTCTTTGAAAATCTCTTCAGCATTAAATATAGATGGTACACGTTAAATCCTAAGGCTAATCGTAAGATAACAAGGTTTGCTAAGAAACAACTACTAGTACACGGAATAATACAATCATTAAAGAAGTGGAGTAATGTAATCCTAATTAACCCCTACGGTACAACACATAGTAAAGAGCATAACATAATAATGAGGAGATACGGATTAGACAAGCACACAGCATCAGCATACATAATAGCCCTCAAAGGATTAATAAAAATGCAACAATTGTTATAAAAAGTTATAAATTCCAAAACAGCTCGTTTAGGCAATAGAGGATGAAATTAAGAGAAGATTAGGTTGTGAAAGAGTCATAGAGGTATTAATCCACACAGAACCTGAAGGACCCCACAGATGACTCCATGTTAAGGTATTGCCTTCAAATTATCTTTAAAACTAAGAAAACCACCACTTCCTATTTCTCAAATCTATCACTATTCCTAAAGCCTCAATACACTTATCAGACAGGACTACCTCATCCTCACCTGGTGTAATTAGCGCTTCCGCTAATACTTCTCTTTGCTCCCTACCCGTCGATACGATAATCCTAACTTTACCCCCAAGATATGAAGAGCCTCTCGTCAGCCCAGGACCTTCGAAATCTATGGGTGATTCGATCTTAAGTTCTAATTTCTCAGCTAGCTCAATAGGTAAAGACACCATAGGTTCTGGTGTTTCAAATCCCGTGTTTAATAAAGCTGAGACATCAATACACTTATCAGCACGACATATTTTAACCATTATCCTTAGACCCAACAACTTTCACCTTAATCTTCATTCTCCTCCATTTTATTGGTGCTTTACAACTCTTCCTAACCTCCCTCTCAATACTCTCGATCCTCTTCAATACCTCCAGCAATTTCCTACTCATAAATACCCCATGATCTAAACCGCTTCAATAGATAAATACTTTGTTTAAAGAATATATGATGTCACGATACACGTGTTTCTTCAAAGACTACATAATTCCAGTTTTGATACACCTTAATAGGTTCCCTTAGGTAATTTCAATAGTTAATGATAGATACGCGTTTATCTTGAAGTTTTAGAGGTAGTGTGGGGGGTAGTGTGGCCAAGGTGGTTTTAACTAGTGATAGAGCCACGTTCACTGACTTTAACGGTTTAGATGCTTTAGGTTTCGGTCTCTGCTTACCTTATAGGTTAGTGCCCGTATTTATTCAATATAAGGTTCTATCACCTTCAATACCCTCGATTAAGGGTAGAGCCCTATTAGCTCCTTATCCCTTATGTAAAGTTGAGGCAGCCTTATTAGCTACAGGCTTTAAGCGTGAAGATATTCTTGTAACACCTCCTGATAACTTAAGCTATGTGATCGATAAGGATACAGCCATTGTAGGTGTTCACGTACTAGACCCCATGGGGTTAGCACCTGTCTCTTGGACTTTAAGAGTACTTAGCGGTGGTGGGGATACATGTACTCGCTATGAATTTGAGAGGTTGATGAAGAATATTGTAGAGCTTAAGAGGAGATACAAGTTTAAGGTAATTGTTGGTGGACCTGGTGTTTGGCAGCTTAGAGGGCTTGAGGATAAATACTGTATCGATGTATTATTTGAAGGTGAAGCTGAGCTAACATTCCCTAAGTTAGTTAGCGACATCTTAAATGGTAAGGAAGTACCTAAGTACGTCATTGGGGAATCTGTACCACCTAACCTCATACCACCCATAGTAACTCCTTCAAGAAACGGAATAGTCCAGGTTACTAGGGGTTGCCCTAGAAGATGTAGGTTCTGTAGCCCAACGATGTTTAACTTCCGATCAATACCATTAGAGACCATAATGAAGGAGGTTGAGATCAATTTAAGATCAGGTATTAAGGCTGTAGGCTTCGCTACTGAAGACATACTTCTCTACGGTGCTAACGGCTTAAAACCTAACCTAAATGCTATTAAGAAGTTATTCAATCAAACAATTAGCTTGATGCGTAAATATGATGTTGAGAAGCCTCTCGGCTTTAGCCATGTTACAGTATCCACTGCTTTAGTTATTAAGGAGGCTGTTAGGTACATAAGTGAAGTTAATGGATTGAGTGAGGATAGACCTCTATTTCCTCAAGTAGGTATTGAGAGTGGTAGCCCAAGAATAGTTGCTAAGTACTTTAGCGGTAAGCCATATCCGTGGAAACCTAGTGAATGGAGAGATGTAGTTATAAGTGGTAGTAAGTTACTTAATGATAATTACTGGTATCCATGCTATACGTACATAGTAGGATTCCCGGATGAAACACCGGATGACTACTCATCAACAACAGAATTACTTGATAAGTTAAAAGAAGAGGGATTTAAGGGTTGGACGTTCCCACTACTTCTAGTACCTATTGGAGGTACTATGATTGAGAGAAGCGGTTTTAAGGAGTTCTTAACACTTAAGGAATTACCTCAAGAAGCCATAGAAGCTATAATAACTGGTTGGAGGTTAAGTATTAAGTTCTCATACGAGATATACCCGAAGCTTCTTTCAGGCATAAAGAGTCCATTAATACGTAGGATAGTTAATGCATTAGCTAAGAAAGCTATAGATGCTATGAGGGAATGGGTTAATTGTATTAGAAAGGATCCGAATAATATTGATAGAGTATTCTCTAAAGTTAATATTAGGACAGCTATGGGATTGACTAAGACATTAATAATTACTGAAGTAGTCGCTAAGGTAGTGCATTAACCAACACATATCAGCTAACCATCAAATATCTCAGAATCATAACCGCGTTTCTCGGTTGCTAAGTGTTAGTGAGTAAACTTAAGCATGGTTAGCATATATATGGTTACAGGCGAGACCATAGTTATTAGTATGTGTATTATTTCTTGGGAAATACACTTTAAATTATATAATGACGTTATGATTAGAGAAGATCTTGAAGTTTTTTCTTAATCTCGTTGCCAATTTCCTTGGTGCTTGAACTACCACCTAAATCTGGCGTTAGTACTCTCCTTTCCTCCAAAACATTCTTTATGGCTTTACTAAGCTTTTTAGAGAATTCAATCATCCTACCATCATTAAACCTTTTACCGAGGTAATTAGTCATTAATGATAATGCTATTAACTGTCCAATAGGATTCGCTATACCCTTACCTGCGATATCAGGAGCGCTTCCATGAACTGGCTCAAAAATGGCTATGTCATCGCCTATTTGAGCTGAACCACATAGTCCTAAACTACCAACTAATCCTGCAGCTTCATCGCTTAGTATATCACCGTAGAGATTAGGCGTTACTATTACTTGAAATCTTCTTGGATTCTTTACTAAATTATAAGCTGCGGCATCAACAAACATCTCCTCCGCCCTAATTCCTTTATACTTCTGAGAGACTTCAAAGAAAATCTCACGAAATAATCCATCACTTACCTTGAGTACGTTAGCTTTATGTACGGCTGTAACAAGGTTATAACCCTCATCTTTTGCATATTTAAAAGCAAATTCACATATCCTCCTAGAAACCTCCCCAGTAATTATCCTTAACGTAAATGCTAAGTCTTTAAACCTTCCTTCAACACCGGAGTAAAGACCCTCAGTATTCTCTCTAATAATTATGAAGTTAAATTCATCCATTGATATGCCTCTGTAACTCATAAATGGTCTCACATTAGCGTACAAGCCTAATGTCTGTCTTAAATATACATTAATACTTCTATACGCTTTAGGTCCAGGTAGAGTAGTTAAGGGTCCTTTAATTACGGCATCTAATTTCCTTATCTTATCAATTAATTCCTCTTCGAAAGGTCTTCCATACCTCTTATAAAATTCATAACCTGCCTTAAGCTCTACCAATTCTATATTGTCTAGAAAGTCGTTAATAATGCTTAACGCTACAGCCATTACCTCAGGTCCTATACCATCACCCTTGATAAACCCTATACGGTATCTTCTCACCATGTTAAATCACCATACTTCTTGATATAGTTAATTATACCTCCTTCATTAATTAATCTCAAGATTACTTCAGGATATGGTTTGAATCTCTCTTCAATATCCTTGCTTAAATTCCTCAGGACACCATGCTTAAGATCTACCTCAATTAAATCGTTAGTAGACGTCACCCTAGGTATAATGTCTGCGGTAATTACAGGTAAGCCTATGTTTATTGCGTTTCTAAAGAATATCCTAGCAAAGCTCTTAGCTATTACCGCACCGATACCTAACATCTTTAGTAACCTGGCAGCATGTTCCCTACTAGACCCCATACCGAAGTTTCTGCCAGCAACTATTACATCGTTAGGTTTAACCCTCTTAGGGAATCCCGGAATTACTTCCTCAAAAACGTATGGCAACATATCCTTTAGATTGCCTATGGACTTAAACTTATACTTACCAGATATTATATGATCAGTACTTATATTGTCCCCTAAAACCCATGCCCTGCCTCTAAACCTCATTTACATCACCTTCCAAGATATTTACTTGGATCGACTATCTTACCTTCAATAGCTGAGGCTGCAGCTGTTGCTGGTGATGCTAAGAACACTTTACTATCCTTATGGCCCATCCTGCCTATGAAATTCCTGTTAGAGGTTGAGATAGCAACCTCACCACCACCTAACAATCCTAGATGTGCACCAATGCATGGTCCGCATGTTGAATGTGCTACGAAGCAACCTGCACTAACCAATATCTCTATGATTCCCTCTCTAAGAAGTCTTAAATATATAGACCTACTTGCTGGTATAGCTATACATCTAACTCCATCCTTAACTCTTCTACCCTTAAATATTCTAGAAGCTATGAGAAAATCCTCAAACCTACCATTAGTACACGAACCAATGAATACTTGATCAATCTCAATACCTTCAACCTCAGTTACCGGTTTTACGTTATCGATATTAGGTGGCAGAGCTACTTGAGGTTCAAGACCTGCAACATCAAATATAACTTCGTCCTCATACTCAGCTCCAGGATCTGGACGAATTGTTCTTATGTTGTTTATACCTAGTGACTTAAACCACGCCTTAGTAACTTCATCAACAGGTATTAATCCCGCTTTAGCCCCCATTTCAACACTCATATTGCTTAATGTCATTCTTGAGTCCATGGTTAAATACTTAAGGCTTTCACCAAGAAATTCAACAGACTTATATGTAGCGGCATCAACCCCTAATGAGCCTATTATGTGAAGGATTATGTCCTTACCGAGTACCCAGGGTTTCGGCTTACCGTTAATTACCACTTTAATCGTTTCTGGTACTTTCATCCATAGTTTACCTAAAGTCATAGCTATAGCAGCATCAGTACTCCCAACACCAGTAGCGAAGGCTCCTAGAGCACCTAACGTAACTGTATGACTATCGGCGCCCACTACGACCATACCTGGTCTTATAAGTCCCGATTCTGCAATAACCTGGTGGCATATACCATTACCTACGTCATAGAGTCTTATACCAAACCTTTTAGCAAATGATCTCATCTCTATATGAACATGGGCGGAAGACACTGTAGGTGAGGGTGCTGCATGATCTATTATGAAAGCGATCCTACTTGGATCAAAAACCTTATTCAGCTCCTTGATCTCATTCATAACCTTAATGGATAGTGGTGCTGTGCCATCATGAGCGTAAACAAAGTCCACAGGAACGACTACGAACTCTCCAACTTCAACTTTCCTACCTAGCTTACTGCTAAGTATCTTTTCAGTCATGTTCATAGGATTCAAAATAACTCACCCATAAACATAATTATGAATATAGTCATATGGTATAGTTAAGAACTTCTTATATCTTCCTCAATATCGAATTGTAATGTTGGAAAGTACTTCTTGATAAGCCTTAACATCTCAACATCACTCAACGCCGCTCTTCTACCATTGTGATCAAACATCCTGATCACCTCATTATATATCATTTTAACTCTCGGATCTTTCTTAGATATTTTGAATCTGTTATTTCCGGACATCTTCACGTGTGCATTGATCCATAAAGCTATAGCAGCCCTACCTGAATACGGGGTTATTGCTACTGTGTATGGTATCCCAAGAACTTCTAAGGGATTGAAGGGTAAATATACCTCAGGATTCTTTAATAGCCCATCGATGTGTATACCTGCTTTAGTCCTAAACGCATTCTCTCCAATTAGGGGATGGAACTCAGGAATTCTGAAACCTAGGGATCTTATCACGTTAGCAGCCTTAACTATAGCCTTTAGATTAACATCATCTGTACTACCCTTAATTCCTACGTAATGCATAAGCATTACCTCTAGAGGGCAATTACCCGCCCGTTCACCTATACCGAATAGTGTACAGTTAGACATTCCGGCACCATAGAGCCAAGCCGCCAAGTGATTAGCGACTACCAAACCTAAATCGTTATGTCCATGGAACTCAACCCACTCACCTTTAATACCTGTCCTCTCAATAATCTCTCTAATTAATGCTGGTATTCCCCTAGGAGGCGGTATGTAAGGAAAAGGTAATCCCACACCTAGCGTGTCGGCTATCTTTATCTTAATAGGTAGACCGTATTTCTCACTCAGCCTCATAAGCTTATTAACAAACGGTATTATATTTCTCTCAACATTAGCTCTTGTAGCATCCTCTAAAGTACATTTAACAGCAACTCCCCTCTTCAACGCCTCCTCAACGACTGCTAAGTACTTCTCCACAGCTCTATCTCTAGTAACCCTCAACTTATAGTAAATATGGTAGTCGGATATTGATGTGAGTATTACTGTTTCGTCGAGACCAACATCAAATACTAGTCTTAGATCCTCGTATGTAGCCCTAATCCATGCTATGGGCTTTGGATATTTATACCCATACTCCTTAATCTTTCTAGCAACCTCTCTATCCTTATGAGTATATAGGAAGAGTTCTGTACTTATTATTGAGCCTTGCCCACCAATTTCCGCAAGTACTTCATATATTTTAAGGCTTTCATCAATACTTAGGTTTCTCCAACCCTGTTGACCATCCCTTAATGTGGTGTCCGTAATGCCTATTATACTTTGGTCTAGGTATTTAAATGATCTATCAACGACTATTCTAGGAGGTAAGTTGAAGGGAAATATGTCCTTGAACAAATTTAAATCCTCACTCTCTCCCATACTATGCACCTAGACCTTAGTAACTGGATAGGGTTTCCAATAAATATCCTTTCATAAAGAGGTGTGCGGATCCAGTACATTCCTCATCATCTCTTGGCATAACCTAGTAACAGTATTAAATGTGGTTGTGCGGAGTACATTCCAGACAACGTTTTACTTGGACCATACCTTTAAAATAATCATAGTATTAGTGCCTGCAACACCTTCAATTGATCTAATCTTATCGATACATCTATTGACCTCTTCAATACTCTGTACTCTAACCATTACTAGTATATCATTCTCACCTGTAACCTCATATACATACTCAACACCTTCTATCTTAATTATGCTACTTGAAACCTCAGGTACAGGCTTAGGTGGTGATGTTTTTACAAGTATGGCTGCCCTAACTTCGTTGTGTAGCTCATACTCTATTGTAAACTTCTTAATAATACCTAAACGTTTAAGTCTATTAATCCTCTTCCTTACAGCAGATTCGCTTATACCGAGTATCTCAGCTAATTTAGCGTATGACGTTCGTGAATTCTCTTTAAGTAACTTTAGAAGGTTTAAGTCTATGGAGTCTAATGTTGTAGACTTGCTTCCGGACTTCATTATCCCACCTCAACAATCGTGCCGAAACCTTCTAAGGCCTTAGATATAGGGTTGGTAACTAAGCCTGAAGATATCACAACACTTTTAACGCCATTAAGTAGCATTTCCTTTACCATAAGTAACTTCCTATTCATGCCCAAACCAACCTTACTTATAACATTGTCTAACTGATTAAGGTAAATCCTTTTTAACAACTTACCTTCAACTATAACCCCATCAACGTCCGTTAAAATAATTACGTTAGTAGGTCTTAACTTCTTAGCTAGCATGTAAGTCATCTGATCAGCATCAACATTTAGTAGTATACCCTCCGAGTCTATAGCTATAGGTGCTAAGATCACGATATACCCAAGGTTCATAAATAGTTTTAGTAGCTCATCATTTATATCAACAATCTTACCTGTATATCCGCCTTCAATAACCCTCTTCCTACCTCTCCCATCAATTATTATAATTCTCTTCTTTCTCTCGGCCCTAACCACCCCTGCATCTGCGCCAGTAAGCCCTATGGACTTAACGCCGTACTTCGCTAGCATACTAACAAGTTCTTTATTTATCTTACCAGCCATAACCATTATGAAAACCTCTAACTCTTCTTTTGATGTATATCTACTTCTAATACCTGAGGGGGATATCACGAACTTAGGTTCTATACCTAACCTCTTGGAATACTCGGTAACTAAGTTACCACCACCATGAACTACTAAGATGTTATTATATCGTCTTATTATGTTCAGAGCTAAATCCCTAACAACGTCGTCTACATTACTTGAGAGGATCTTACCACCTATCTTAAGTATTAACCCATTCAAGGCGTTTACACCGGTTTTATAGGTGCTAGTTCGATACCTAATGTCTCCTTAAAGCCTAAAGCTATATTGAATGCTTGGACAGCTTGTCCAGCAGCTCCTTTGACTAAGTTGTCTATTGCCGCAAAACTCTTTATTAGTGAAAGCCTAGCTTCAATACCAAAGCCTACGTCAGCGTAATTACTGCCTATTACGTACTTAGGGTTGGGATGTCCTGGAGGTAATTTATGTACTATCCTTATGAATGGTTCCTTAGCATATACCTCAGCGAAGATTCTAACTAAATCTACCTCACTTATGTTCTTTAAAGCCCATGAATATGATGTTGCTAAAGCACCTCTAATAGAGCTCACTGCATGCGGAGTTAGCGATACCTCGACTTCCTTCTTGCTACTAATATACCTAAGTTCCTGCTCAACTTCAGCTGCATGTCTATGGCCTTCAACAGAGTAAGGCCTTATACTACCTTCTCTCTCTGAGTGATGACTGGAAAGTGAAGGCTTAGAGCCTCCTTCACTACTACCCACCTTAACGTCAATAATAATTCTATGTAAGTCTATCACATTAAACTTTACAAGAGGAATTAATGACAGTAATGCAGCCGTCGCATTACACCCAGGAGAAGCTATTAACCTTGCACCTCTAAGTTCATCTCTATGAATTTCAGGCAAGCCGTAGACAGCATTACTTAGGAGGTCAGGATAGGGATGCTCAAAACCATACCATTTAACATAGTCTTCGGGATTCTTTAACCTAAAATCAGCACTTAAGTCAATCACTCTCAATCCTACTTCAAGAAATTTTGGAACATATCTTAATGAAACACCGTGGGGGACTGAGAGGAATACTACGTCAGATTTCTTAGATATTAGATCGATGTCTACATCAGTGAATATGAGGCCCTTATATAGCCCCCTTAAATTAAAATGTACGTAATGTACAGGTTTACCTTTATACTCTCTAGACGTGGCTACCGTAACCTCTACTTCAGGATGGTGAAGAAGAATTCTAAGTAGCTCACCACCTGTATAACCTGATGCCCCGACTATAGCTACATTAACCATTTCCCGACACCTAACTACCTCTATGCATTTCTGGTACAGGGTTATTAAAACACCGTTTTTGTATGGTGTCGAGTTGGGAGCGAGTAATTTAGGTATGGTGCGGAATCAGTACTCAGAATGTATTTTATGGTATCGTTTTAATTTATGAAAAGATTTTTAAAGGCTTGGAGCAGAATACTTTGCGGTGAATACGGAATGAAGTTAAAATGCCCTATATGTGGTCTAGATGTAGAGGTACCTGATGATGTACTCCCTGGTGAGGTTATAGAGCATGAATGCGGGACAACACTAGAGGTTGTTAAATCTAGCGACAATTCTTACCAACTTAAACCATTAGAGGGTATTTCCGAAGATTGGGGTGAATGAGGTGATTTACTATTGCCACTAGAGTGGCTGTTATCTACGAGATTTTAAGGTGGGAAGAGAAGGCAATTATTAAGTCTTTAAGGGATTTAGGTATATCTGTGATACCCCACTATATTAAAGCTAAGCCCGTATTTATTAATGGTTTAAGCGAGGACGTACCTGACCTAGCTATTCAGAGAAGCATAAGTCATTACGTAGCTATGGAGTCTACAATAGCATTTGAAGCACATGGTGTTAGGGTTGTTAATAACTCTATGTCTACAGCTATATGTATGGACAAACTATGGACTATCTCATTACTTGCGAAGAATGGTATTCCTACACCTAAGACTGCTGTGGTTTTTAGCTATGAAGCAGCGCAAGAAGTTGCTAATAAATTTAACTACCCACTTGTAGTAAAGCCTATAAATGGTAGTTGGGGTAGGCTTATAAGCTTGATTAGGGATAGTGAGGAGCTAAGATCAATAATGGAGCATAGAACCTACCTGCCTGGCATGCTGTCTAAAGCGCACTTAATGCAGGAATATGTCAGGAAGCCGGGCAGGGATATTAGGGTATTCGTTGTAGGTGACGAAGTCCCGGTTGCTATATATAGGATTAATAAACATTGGATAACAAATACCGCTAGAGGAGGTAAGGCAATACCTGCAAGAGTTGATGCGGAACTTGAAGAGATTAGTTTAAAAGCGGCTAAAATTGTTGGTGGAGAGATCTTAGGTATTGACGTTTTTGAAGATCCCGAAAGAGGTTACTTAGTTAACGAAATAAACCCAATCCCGGAATTTAAGAATACTATAGCTGTAACAGGCTATGATTTACCTAGAAAGATAGCTGAATACTTGGTTAGTAATGTGAGGCAGTAAAGTATGCTTAAACTAATCAGATTTTATGAATCAAGAGGTATTAAGGTCGCTAAGGCATTAAACCAGTACTTATGGGATACTGAGGGTAAAAAATATCTTGACTTCCATACAGGTCATGGTGTCGCCTTTTTAGGTCATAATAATCCTCACGTAATTAAGTCAATAATTAATCAATTAGGTAAGGTATCAGTCTCAACTACATCATTCGATGTTGATATAAGGGAGGAATTACTCAACGTATTGTCTAAGGTGACACCTAAACATTTAACATATATGTACTTATTAAATAGTGGTTCCGAAGCAGTTGAACTAGCTCTTAAACTTGCTAGGAAGGTAACTGGTCGTAAGAGATTTGTTGCGCTTAAGGGATCATTTCACGGAAGAACTTTTGGTGCTTTATCATTGACATGGAATCCAAAATATAGGAAACCCTTCGAGCCATTACTAATGGATGTAAAGTTCCTAAACCCGAGTAATGTTAGCGATATAGATACCACAATAAATGAGGATGTTGCAGCAGTAATTGTAGAGGTAGTTCAGGGTGAGGGAGGCGTTAACATTATCGACAGCTTCTTCCTTAAAGAGTTAAGTAGGAAAGCGCAAGAGGTGGGCGCACTTCTCATAATTGATGAAATTCAAACAGGTTTTGGTAGAACAGGAAAGATTTGGGCCCATGAATATTATGGCTTAAAGCCTGATATAATGGTGGCTGGTAAGGCTTTGGGAGGAGGTTTTCCTGTAAGCGCCGTGTTTACAACGGATTACGTAGCGTCAAAGATAAGTAAAGGTGATCATGGAAGTACATATGGAGGCAATCCAGTAGCTTGCGCAGCAGTTAAAGCCTCTACTGAAGTACTTATAAGGGAGTCTGTACCTGAAAAAGCATTAACTTCCGGACTAAAGCTAAAGGAGCTTCTCATTAACCAACTTAAGGACTTAAGGATTGTTAGGGATATTAGGGGCATAGGTTTAATGTTAGGTATTGAGTTAAGAGTTCCTCCTAATAATGTTATTAGATGTGCTCAAGAGTTCGGTGTCATCACTTTAAAAGCAGGCGCTACTGTCGTAAGAATGTTACCTCCCTATATGATCAACGAAGAAGATATTGCGTGGGGTGTTAAAGTTGCCACTAAATGCATTAAGGAGCTTAACGACAGAGTTACTCGTGGGACTACTAAGTAATTATAGCCCAACATTTAAAGAAGAAAAAGCCGTAAGCTTTCTTAGTAAGTTTGTTAAGGATAAGCTAAACTTTGATCAAGTAGTAATAGATGAGGTTGGAAACTTAATAGCTAGTTATGGTCGTGGACGTAGAAGTATAGCACTCATAGGACACA
>Ga0180301_10003433_pt1 | contig 12357 bp, 9 predicted proteins | sample GuaBasSediGuay16_FD_121797 | JGI IMG/M metagenome (GOLD analysis project Ga0180301, IMG submission 121797) | Subseafloor sediment microbial communities from Guaymas Basin, Gulf of California, Mexico - Guay16, Core 4569-2, 12-15 cm | ecosystem: Environmental > Aquatic > Marine > Hydrothermal...
AAGAGAAATTAGCCGATTTTTAGCCGAAACAAGGAATGAGGAGGGAGCATACCCGTCAGTGGTATGTAAGCGACGAATGACGAAGTTGCAGGCAAAAAGCGGCAATTTATATGCAAAAAGCAAGCAAAAGTGCACGATTTTAGATTAACATATCGTAGAAACCTTGCATTTTGAATTTGAGTTTTTTATGATTTTTAATAAGTTTTCTGACAAATTAATAGCTGTTAGGGTTTTTCAGCAGACCCTATAATATATCCATGTTTAAAAAGAGATATATCATAAAATCTGTTGCAGAAGATTTAAGAGAAAAAATGGTTTTTATAACCGGTCCGAGGCAGGTCGGAAAAACCACTCTGGCTAAGGACTTATTAGCGGAAAAATTTAAAGAAAGCATATACCTGAACTGGGATAATCAAAGTCACAGAAAGCGGATAATGAGCGGCAAATGGCCTGCGAATGCCGAATTGATTATTTTGGACGAAGTTCATAAGTACAGGCAATGGAAAAGTTTTTTAAAAGGGGAATATGATGTAAATAAAAAACGGCATAAATTCATCATCACCGGGAGCGCAAGGTTGGATATTTTTAGAAAAGGGGGCGATTCATTGCAGGGGAGATATCATCTCTATCGCCTTCATCCTTTTACATTGGCGGAAATGGCGAGTAAAAGCAATGAAATAGTTCCTTTCCGAGAATTACCGATAATGCAACATAAAAAATGGGAGGACTTTGAAATTTTAGAGAAATTCGGCGGTTTTCCCGAGCCGCTGTTCGCGCAAAAAGAAAGGACTTTGCGCAGATGGCATAATGAACGTAACGAAAGACTTTTCAGGGAAGATATCAGGGATGTGGAAATGATCAGAGAGTTGGGGAAGATGAAGATATTGAGTGATATTCTTCCGGAAAGGGCTTCCACACTCATATCCGTGAATAATCTGAGAGAAGATTTGGAAGCAAGTCACCGGGCCGTTTCCAACTGGCTGGAAATACTTGAAAATTTTTTCTATCATTTCCGCATATATCCGTACGCTAAGACATCTTTCCGTTCGCTGAAAAAAGAACCCAAGATTTATTTGTGGGACTGGTCTCAGATCGAAGACGAGGGGAGAAAGTTTGAGAACATGGTGGCTTCTCATCTCCTTAAAATGGCGCACTGGCTTCATGACCGGGAGGGCTATAAAATTTCTCTTTGTTTCCTGCGCGACACGGATAAAAGAGAAGCGGACTTTTTATTGACCGTTTCCGGGAAGCCGTGGCTTGTTGTCGAAGTCAAATTGAGCGATGAAAAACCTTCTTTGGGCTTGAAGTACTTCCGGAAAAAGCTGGATATTCCCTTCGCGTACCAGGTTGTGAGGAAAAAAGGAGTTGATTATTTTAAGGATGATGTGAGAGTGGTGTCAGCGGATAAATTCCTGATGTCACTTGTGTAGATGCGGTCGCAAGGTTTTTTAAGTTGTTTTCCAGAAAGCGAATAATATTTCATGGCGGGCTGGATATGCGCGGTTTTGAAAATCAGAAAAATATCCCGGATGGCGTAGATTCAGATTCCTCAAAGAGTTCGGGAACTGACGTAAAATGCGTATCCAGCGGTCAAAATATGTAGTGTAACGTCTTTTTATTTTTAATTTTTATCGTCCGGAACCCCTTTTCCCAACTGTCAAACCTGAGCAATGTCATAAGTCATATTTCCAATCTCTCCAGAATAGCTTTCCAGATGTCCTCGAGGTCAAATTTCTCTACCCATTTTTCAATATATTCCCGGTCAATTATATCATCAGATATCTTAAGCATACCGGTTATATCCCTGAGGTGCTTTTCCGATTCTCCTCCTTTATAATATCGCATCTTCATAATTATCACATCTTCAGGAGAAGCAAAATTAGCTTGTGTATCTTCTATTGGAGAGATTCTCTTTATTCTCTCAAATCTGCTGTTATCAAAAGCCTCTTTTTTACTAATAATAACATCTATTTTTAGTCCAGATGCTGGATGGATAATGTTGAATTGACGCTTATGTTTAATTGCATCGCGAACTGCATCTTCACTTATATAAAACTCATCATCCGGGAATAATTTTAACAACCCTGAAATATGCGCTTCTCTGATGTCTGCTACTACATCAATATCGTTAGTAAACCTTGGCTCACCGTAAAATATAGATGCAATCGAACCCGTTACAAAATACTGGATACCAAGCGATTCAAAAGCATTGACTAAATGTTTAAGCAAATCATATTGCTCCATGGGATAACCTCCTTACGACCTCCTGATGAATCTTTTCTTCACTCCAGTGAGGATGTAAATCACGTAGATAATTTGTCAATTGCTTCTTAGCAGAACTCCACATATTAAATGCTATGGCGAGCCTTTGCTGAGGATTTTTTGTTTTTAATACCTCAACCATCTGGTCATCCAATATTTCTATGTTTCTTTTATCAACGGTCATTTCAACCTCCACTCACATCTGACCTGTTAAAATCTGAGGGAACCTCTCCGTTATGGTAAAATTATTTTAGAAAAAAAGAAATTCACCGACGGAGGATTCCCTATGTCTTATTATAATCAGCACTCTCATCAGAAAGAAGATGGGTTACTTGAACCCAACTTCTTGTCTTTAGCATTTTATACCCCACGGGTCACCTCTTAATTTTTATGAAATTCAATCTTCCTTCCATTTAAAATACACCTTTGACTTCCAGACTTTTTATTTTATGGTATGCTGACGAAGATTTGTTTATATTTTTCCTCCTTGCGATACATCGACATATTTTATGTTTTATGTTTCTTTAACCATAAAATTAACTCGTGCACTCTCTTACAATAAGGTACAAACATTTGAAGTTGGGCAAATGTTTCATTTCTTTTCATAACTCGTCCCGTAGGATGACCAATCTCATTTCTGGTCATTCGAATTAGAGTGAAAATTCCATTTAACAAAACATCAAGATTATCTCGAAGATCCTCTGAAAGATCTCCTTTAAAAGAGGATAATCGCTTTTCAAATTCTTCTATTTTACTATTTATCATTCGGCTACTGATTTTCGACTCAAATCGTGAACGAGAATCTTGATTTGAGATGGCGTTTTTCATTGCCTCAAGTAATAGAAGAAAAGTCTTTTCTGCAGCACAACCAAGCATTACTATCGATGCTAAATAGCATCCTCTCCTAAAAGTTTGAAGTGCCTCACTTATATACATAATTATTATGGGATCAATGTCGGGCACTTCTTCTTTAAGGGTTTTAAGATAACCATCTGGATCATGAGGAAGTATTTGTCCCTCTTCTATACATTTTTTTCCATAATCGGTAACTCTGACAAAGGGCAAATCAGTATTTGCTGAATCCATTCCTACAGTAAGAATCCCCTGGAAGAGAAATTCCCAAATTAATTCTCTTAACTTCATTTCATCTTGAGGATTGAATCCTTTCTCTCTATAATATCTTGGGTTCAAGGGAGGAGCGGTTGATGGATCAGGGAATAAATCTTTTTCTCTTGCAATCTCTTCTGCAACTCTTATAATACCTGAAATTTGAGTCTTTGACCTTCTTCGCAATGTTTCAAATAATAAAGATCTTAATACTTCTTCTTCCATAATTCCTTCCATTATTTTAGTTTTTCTTGTATCTTTTTATTTACTGATTCTCTACCTAAGTAAACATTGGCAACTGCTCTGCCGTATTTATCTCGGCTAACGGTATCAATTCTTACTTTTTTTCCCTGAATCATCTTGCGAAGAGCCTCTGTGGCTTTGGCAGATCCAGGTTGTCCCTTCTCTGGAGCGTCTACATTGGCAAGCCTTACAGGGTTCTTACGGCTTGCTGTTTTAAATGTATCGCCATCAATTATCTTGGTCACCTTTTCCTTTCTGCTCATTGGATTCCTCCTTTACATTAATATTATCCTGAAGGCCTAATTCTCTTAAATGGACCTTTGTCTCCTCAATTTTCTGAGAAGAGACTCCGCTTTCAGGTTTCGCCTCAAATTTCAGGTTTACCTTAAGTCCTCCACCAGTTACAAACTTAGAGAGAACTTTAGTATAAAAGTTCATCCATTTCTGTGGAGGGACTTCACCTTCCCAGGTTATGGAAGAAGCCATTGGTATCGCAATTCCTTTTCCTTTATCTACAGGCACTCCAGTTGGAGTGATTGGAGTAACGCTTTCTTCACCGGGTTTAACCTCTTCTGTTTCAGAAGCAATTGGTGGTACTTGTCCTTCACTGATAGCCTGGGCTTTCTCCTTGGGAATCAAAAATACATCTTCTGATATTTCAATATCAAAAGCATTCATAGATGTAGCAAAGTAAAAAGGTGAATACTGACCACTGGTGGTTTTACCAGCATAGCCAAACAGACCACGAGTTACTCCATCTGCAATAGTCTGCTTGATCGTCTCTGGATTAAGTAACCTTGGAAATTGAGGGGATGCGAAAAATGCATCTCGCACAGACTTAGTGCTCCATTCTGTAAATGCAGGCGGCCAATTGCGGACCAGAAAATTAGGACTAATTGTTTCTTCCTCTAAATCGCCATCCTGTCTTAAACGATTTAAAATAAGTCCAATCAGAGAATCGGCTGCACTCGAATGGACAAGCCCTAAATCATTACATTTCCACTGATTATTCTTATCAAGTAGATACACATTCTTATAGGTTCTCCAAACCGACTCTCTAAGGTCCCTTTTCGCTCTTTTCATATTCTCTGATAATTGTCTTCGTTGAGCGCTTTCCAATCTCAGCTCATCTGCTTCATCTTCCAGCGCTTCCCAGGCAAGAAGTTTCCTTGCATCCTCGTTTAACTGTCTGGGATTATCAGGCACAGCCCATAGAAGAGCGCTCTTAAAGGTTCGGGCAGATGCTCCATGTTCTTTGGTAAAAGAGTCTATCTTCTCAAGGGTTTCTTTCCGAACTGCCTCTTCGAGAGACTGATCTGGTGGAAGGACAATCAAGGTAACGGCAGCTCTATCTGGTATTTGCCCACTTTTGTCTGGAAAGAGTACGCGTTCAACTCCAGGTCCGGCGGTAAAGACCTTCTGTATCTCTGACCGGACAACTTCATTTATAGCTGGAGCTTGAATGCTCGCACGCCTGTCTGATAGAAGTTTATTCAAATTGGGAACCAGACTGAACCTGTACTTACTTTTCTCGCAGGTAAGGTAATAACAAGCCTCGCTCAGGGATTCGAGAGTAGTCTCAATATTGCCTATATCAAGATCGGGCTCTCCCAAGGCAAGGCGAATCTCTGGCAATGTAGCTTCCTCACGGGCCTGACCCCCAGTGGATTCAAAGAAAACAGCACTGGCTACTTTTCTGTGTAGCCGGGATTTCTTAATAGTCTCAACAGCCGCATCATCAAGCCTTACCGCATGTGCTTTCTTTCCAACTATATCGGTGGTAACTGCTGCTTCAAGCCGAGATTCTCCCAGCTGTTCAAACATAGCAGCTCGGAATAGTGAATCTTCTAACGGTGCAGTTCCTAAAGTAATAAAAGGATCCCTGTGAGCTCCTTTAAAACCGTCTTGATACGCTTTAGAAACCCATAAGGCCAATAGCCTTAGCATGCCTCTTGTCTGTTGAAAACGTGGTAAGGTCTGCCATTTTCTTTCAAAGACAGAAAACACCGTCGGATGGAATGGATATGAACTTTCAAATATCTCTTGCGCAGACTGAACAGGAAACCAGCTTGGTAGTTGCTGACGGTGTTCCATTATCCATTCTACATATTCAGAAATTACCTTCTTTCCATCTGTTCCAATATCCATAGGATATTCGAATAGCCTTCTTCTAATTATTTCCACAATCTCATAGCCCTCTGAGAGAACATAAGGTTTATCCACTCGGGTGGAAAGTTTCTGCAATCTTCCAAAATCTGCCTGGTCTTCAACAGTCATTTCCTGTTCAGACATAGGCAGAGACAAGACTAAACCCACGCCTGTGCGGCCTGAAGCTTCACCTGTAAGATTCTGAAGAAACTGCAGAAACTGGGATGCTAAATTAGAACCACCAACTTTCCTTGCCCGTCCACGATTCATGTAATTCAGCACTTCATCCATCAATATAAGCACCGGCTTATCAGGTGGAAATAGTTTGCGAACAACATTTCCAGATGGAGCAGTTCTTTTCTCATCGTGTTCCTTAATAATTTGATACCCCCTTTCTCCACCAAGTTGCCAGGCAATTTCTCCCCACGGTGTAAATCTTGTAGGTTCTCCACCTCCACCTTGACCTTTCAATACATCAAAGACAGTCCCTACAAATATCGCTACCGCTCCTTGTGGAATATTCTTTACCTGTGCCTTTTCAAGAAGTTCTTTTACTCCAACCCAACTATGTGACTTTTTACCATTTTTTATAAGATGATAAAGGAGGGTAAGGGTGTGTGTTTTACCTCCACCAAATTGGGTGGTAAGATTAATTACCGGAGAAGCACCAACTCTTTCGCCAGACAATCTCCGAATAACCTCACAGACAACTTCTGTTAAACCTTTGGTGAGATATGTTCGAGTAAAGAAGCGCTCGGGGTTCTTGTAGTCCTCAGGGGCTCGCCCTTCAATGACCTGATCCAGATGAATGGCGAATTCAGAAGCATCAAGGGGCTTGCCTTCACGAATGTCCTCTCTCGGTGTTGCTATCTTATACCATGGCTTTAATGCCATCATTTTCCTCCTTCATTATCAGTGACCAGTGGTTGGTGGTCAGTGACCAGTTTTTTTAAGATTCCGCTGATCATTTTTCTTAATTCCACAACTTTCGCATTTAACTTATTGAAATCGTCATCGTCTATATATCCTAATTCCGCAGCAATAGTTAACTGAGTATCAAGTTCTGCTAATGAACCTAATGCCATATAAAGAAACTGTCGAAATTCTTTTGAATGTTGCCTTGCCTGCCCTTCAGAAATATTTGAAGGAATCGAAATAGCAGACCTATGAATCTGATCGATCAAAGCAAATTTCTCCTCATTAGGAAATTTCTTGGTTATTTTGTAGACTTCTTTAACCAGAGAAATCCCCTTTTGCCAAATTAACAACTCTTTATAAGACTTAATTTTCTGTCCACCCATCACTGCTCACTGTCCACTAAAATCCGAAGGATTTTTTCTTTCCTAAAACTCCGTTAACCCATCTCCACTCATTGCTGTTCCTCGGGTAGAGATAGTTAAGCACATCTGCTAATCTCCAGAACCTATCATCGTTACCTATACCTTCATCTACAATAAATCTTCTTAATGCAGAACTGCGGCCATCTGCAAAGAGAAGCATTGCCTGATGCAATCTATCAAGCACAGTTTTCCCTGTAGATGGTAAGACCTCTTCTTCTTTTACCTCTTCAGGCATCTCAAACAATGTTGCCTGTTCAGATTTCTTCTTTCGCCGTGGTCTTATCTCTTTACCTACCTGTCGCGTCCACGACGCAGACAGGTCTTTTCCGAAGAGAGCCTTCCATCTTTCACTAACAGAAATAAGCCGTGCTTTGTCACCTTTAACCTCTACTATACCGCCAGGTCCACCTAATACTTCCAGATGAGAACCAAGTCCTTGAGCAATCTTTCTGGCAGCATCGTATTCCAGGAAAAAGCCTGACGGCTTTTTAGTAGCGAGTGGTGAGTGGTCAGTGTCCAGTTCCTCATCTCCTGACCGCTGTTCCCTGTTCACTGATAACTGATTCTGACCACTGGCCACTGACAACTGCCCACTATGCAATGTCCAGAGCCATAATGCAGTAAGACGGCTATCTTCTTCAAAACCAGAAGCGTCTGCTCCTGCAAAAATCATATTTAAGGCTTCTCTTGCCACTGCAGCCCAGACATGTTCAAGATATTCCCTGAGTTCTACTTTTTTACCAGATGCTGTTTCTACTCTTTCATAACGGCTGAAAATCTCAAGTGCAGGACCCAAACATGAAAAAATAGCATCAGCGCCTACAACACCTTCTTTTGAAAGCCGTGGCATCCATTCATGAATTCTTGGTTGCAATTCTGAAAGCACCTGCCTCCAGTCACCGACACCAGCATTCTGTGGGCGAGGCCGACAGACAAGATGGATAGAGGATGCGAGAGATGCTGTGCCCATGGCTCTAATCCTATTTTGCATTTCCGTGTCTATCGGCCATGAAGCAGTTATGTTCCATCCTGCATCCACCATTGCTTTTAACATCGCCTCCCAGCCTGATGTAGATTTATGAGCAAATACTACAACACCAACACCATTACCTTTTAATGTTCTTCGTGATTCCTGCATCGCCTGGGTCATTGTATCTTCAAAAAAATGAATATCCTTATTTTGGGCATATTTATTTACAACTATCTCTTCATCTTTAATACACAGTCTTGTTTCAAATAATTCTGGATGAAGGTCGCCAATTGTCCGCTTTAACCATACATAAAAAAAATCAGAAAGGTCAGCATAGCAAATAGCATCATAATACGGAGGATCCGTAATCATAACATTGATACTCTGATCTGGTAAAGATTGATTGGTAGCTGAACATCTTTGCACTGAAGCTGATATATCTAAACTGCTTGCCACATGTGATATCACACGTATAATCCACTCTACTGCTCCATTCCAATTGCCTGTTGATTCAGAAAGTGGATTTGCTTCTCCGAAATCCCAAACCATTGGAAGGGCTTGTCGAGCGTATGTCCCAGTAACTATTAAACGAGTCGATTCCCAACGACATAAAGCACAATTCCTATTAACTATAAAATCCAATATCAATCCTAAACATGTTTTAATGAGTTGAATATTCTTTGTAGGCTTGTCCTTGTTTGTTTCGTTTTCTTCCATTTTATTTATGCATTGTGCAAAAACAGACAATGCCAATGCCTGGCGAGGGGTAAAAAGATCACCCCAATTTTTAAAACCATGCCCTCTCCCACTGACGAGATTCATATTTTCTTGGTCCATAGGTTCATCTGGTACCAAGGATAAACTACCTTTATGTTCTCCCTTTCTCTTTTCCAATTCTTTTTCTGCTTTCTGAACCGCCTTCAAATCCTGCTCAGTGGGCAATCTGTAATTTTTGCCTGATTGTCCTTGTTTTGATGTGACCACAGCAACCATTCTTACAGGTAATCCTTTTTCTTTTGCTTGCTCCCGAACCCTTACTACTGGTGTTGTATACCCACAAACAGGGCAAGTGGCAGACCCTCTTTTTACCGTTCCCGGTTGCACATCTTTTTCTTTCAAATCACCTTTGATAATTTCAAAGTCCACTCGTTTTTCTTTTCTGTTTGGTATCATCCTTAAAGCAACAGACCTTTTCCCTTTTTTAGCCAGCCACAGTGACCTCATAAGTGGTACTTCTGCACCGCAGCCAGGTCCCTCACACTTTATTGTTCGTGCCCAAATATACGCTATGGGTATAGAACCATCAGGATCCTTGGGATAAAATTCTGATAATTCTTTCTCTGCTTCTTTCTTAATCCACTCTCCCCATTTTTTAACTTCTTCAGCAAGTTTATGCCCATATTTTGGTATATATTCTAAAAGCACTTTCAATATTAGAACAGCTACAGGATTATAATCCATTGCAAAGGCATCTGCTCCCACTCGTAGAGCTTCAAGCGGTATTGACCCTCCACCAGCAAAAGGGTCAACAACAAGTGGTCGTGTGCCTGGTTCTCCACCAAGGGCAGTATGTGCTGCTGAAACAAGTTCTCTTGCAATATTTAAGTAAACTTGATTGGTTGACATTTCCCAAGTGGAGAAATCCGCAATAAAGTCAAGGAGAGATTTGCGTAATTGTAGTTGGTAGGTGGAAGTTGGTAGATGGGAGTCTGGTAATTTTATCTGTGACAGTCCTTCGTATGCCCTTCTTAATCCTTCACCACTGATTACTGACCACTGACCATCGACCACTCTTTCCTTTGCTTTTCTTAGTATCTTGATTGCTTTTTCTCTAAACTCCTCTGGACAACCAGTATCAGCTGGGTCAGGAAGTAAAGATGCCAGAATAACAGCACGACAGGCAGCAAGAGGTCGTCTTGCCCACCAGATATGTAGAGTAGAAATATGCCCATGACGGATGGATTTTTCTCTTCTTGAGTGTTCTGAAATCTTCTTTATTGGCAAATCAACTTCAATTAATCGCTTACAATATTTATTCATAAATTACCCTTCTTTTCTTGGTATAGTCAACACAAACTCACTATCAGTAACTTCAAGTTTTACTTCTTTACCAACGGTTTTCTTTACAGATTCTATTATTCTTTTTATTCCCGTTCCTGTGTGAGTGACCAATCCCATTTTGTTGAGTAGTATATAAATTGTTGGATTCCTTAACACATGAGCAGCACCTATTTTTATATTTTCAACAGTTACGGTGTTTGGAAGTTTACCCGGTGTGTGAAATTCTATTCTATTGCTGAATATAAATATTCTTACCGGAGCACTTATAGTATAGTCTCTATGGGCTACTGCATTAACGAGTGCTTCTCTTAAGGCAAAATCTTCAATCTCAGGGTAATTTTCGGGTTCAATCCCTTTTATAATATGTTTTTCTTTTACATATATCTTTAGAAAACGCATACAATTTTCAATAACTTGCGGAACCTTTCCCTCAAATTCTTTTCTGTCAGATGGTGGAATAGAAAGGTCGTTTCCATCTATATAAGCAGCAATTATGCTTGAAGTAGGGACATAAAATTGTGGATTTTCACCGAAGAATAAAATTCCTGAAAGCGTAGGCTTTTCATTCTTAGAAAGCGCCTTTATATTTATTAAGAGGCGAATTAAATCTTTACCCTCTACTTTAAAATCATAATACTTTTCTAAAAATCTTTTAGCATAATCCATATCAATATCTTTGATAGATGCGCTGGCTATTTCAACTTCATCATAATAAATACTTTCAGTAGCCTGAAATAACCTTAAAAGGTCTTGCCTTGATGCCTGCCTGCATCGGTTAGCACTTCTAATATAGTGGGGGCCACTTGCAGTTCTGTAGGGGCGCTGGTCTCCTTTAGGAACATTTATGATAAGAATTGTCTTGTTTTTAATAGTGAGCGTTTCCTGAAGTACAGTGACAGGAGGTTCACACCTATTATAGGCAACATCATCAATTCTTCTTAGAAGCTCATCAATATTCTCTACTCCAACAATTTCACCCTTCTTACTGACGCCCACTATAATCTTTCCTCCATCAGTATTAGCAAAGCAAACAATAGATTTAGCGATATCTTTGTTGTCAGTAAAAGATTCTTTGAATTCAGTATGTAAATCCTCGCCATTTAAGATTCTTTCTCTAAGTTCAAGTTCATTCATAGTATTCCTCCATATTTTTCTGCTCTTCTTTTAAATGCCTCTACTCCACCTTCCATAATTCTTTTTACATACTCCTTAGTGCTCTGCTTATCAATTGAACCTTTGTCAATCAATTTACATTGATTTTCTTGTTTGTCTAAAACAACGATTAATTCTGAATCACCAATTACCGGAATATTAGCATTATGCGTAGCAGTGATGATCTGTCTTCCACCTTTAAGGCCTCTTAATATATTAACGACATCCTCGTAAATAAAACGATTGTCAAGGTCTTCTTCGGGTTGGTCAAGGATGAGGATTCTGTCCTCCATTATGAACAGTAAAAGAAGCAAGGCGGTTGCTCTCTGACCTGGAGATAGTTTATCCAGTGGAAGAAACTTTCCATCAACATCTAATTCAATTTTTATCAAATCCTCTGGAAATAATGTCTCAAGTTCAAATAGTCTATTTTTATCTTTAAGATATTCAATGAATCTATCAGCCATTTTATCGGTGAGATTGAATTTCTCCATAGTCTTTTTCTTTCCTGAAGCTATAAAGTCGCTGATCAAGATTCCATCAACAGTAAGTTCCTTTGCCTCTACAAGGGAATCAATAGCATCTTTATATAATCCTGAACCCTGCAAAAGGTTTGATATGTATTTTTTAAATCCTTTCTTTTCCCCTTCATAAATTACACTCATTTTAATTGATTCCTTAAGTTTCTGGTTAATTCCCCGGATTTCATTTTCTCTTATCTTAAATAGATCGTGCCTCACATCTTTAATTTTTTCTTTAAGTTTCTTTCTTTCTTCTTTCGCAAAGTCAAGTTGCTTTACATATCTGTTAAATTCCTTTAGCAAGGATTCTATCCGAGCCTTTTGTCTTGTATGTTCCTCAAGCTTTTCTGGCTGAAGTTTTTCCTCACCTAGTTTCCTTTTGACACATTCTATTTCTCTTTCTGACTTCTCTTTTTCGGCATTCCAATTTTTAATAATTTTCTTAACTTTTGTCTCGTAAATATTATTCAATTCTGCTACAAACTGAACCTGCTCTATTAAGTTTTTAATACCTTCAAATTCCATCGCTAATTTTTCAAGTATATTCTTCTTC
>Ga0180301_10003434_pt1 | contig 12350 bp, 10 predicted proteins | sample GuaBasSediGuay16_FD_121797 | JGI IMG/M metagenome (GOLD analysis project Ga0180301, IMG submission 121797) | Subseafloor sediment microbial communities from Guaymas Basin, Gulf of California, Mexico - Guay16, Core 4569-2, 12-15 cm | ecosystem: Environmental > Aquatic > Marine > Hydrothermal...
GGCATTAATGGTGAAATCTTTCTGCGCTCTAACAGATTTAGCAACCAGGACCTGGTCAGAGAGTGCGAAAAAGCTGGGCTGGAAGTCGTCGTTTCTTCCATAGGAGAATGGATGAAATATATCTTCTATCGCCACGTTGAGGATGCTGTGAGGGATCGCAAATTCCTGAAGGCGCTGATTAGCTACATAATAAAGCGCGCCTGGGAGCATGACGAACATACGATAATCAAGCACTTTCAGAACATTGTTGATGTGAAAGAACCCTCAACTGAAGAGGTGCTGACATATACAAGCCAGTGGCTTTCCCCAAAATGCGGAAGCGAGGCAGTTCTCAGCATAGGTACTGGAGTGGAATGGATGGAGAATCCTAAGTTTGCTGGAGTGATATCGGTAATGCCCCACGGTTGCATGCCCGGTGGAATTGTGGCTGCCATGTCGGAGAAATTCAGTGCCCTGTATCGTAAGCCATGGATCAACCTTACCTATGACGGCTTCGTGGAAAGCACAAACCTTACGAGAATCAACAACTTTGCCGAGATCATCAAATTTTGCAGTCAGGAAGGAAATTCCCCTCTTCAAAGAGAGAGGGCTAAGCCCACCCGCACTTAATACAGGGGTGAGGGTGGATTTCCCGCTTGCTACTTCGGCTTCGCTCAGGACAGAGCCAACACTCTCCCGCTAGCGACGAGAGTCGTTTGTTGACAAAACAACACAAACTCATTATCATGTAAAATAGCCATTGACCCTTGAGGCAGTGAGCCAGAGAACCAGTTAGTCAGAAGTCCGCTTGGATCGGTGGTGACCGAGACGGACAAAAAGGATGCTATGATAGCCCTCTCGGTTATGCCGGGAGGGGTTTTTTTATAGTTATGTGTGGGTGCTATAACGACTGAGGATGTAATACAGATGGTAAGGACAGGCTTTATTGGCGCTGGAACAACGGGCAGTGCCCTGGCAGTAAGGCTTTCTCAAAGAGGATGGCCTGTGGTGGCTGTGTCAAGCCGAACCATGTCCTCGGCACAGAAACTAGCAGGGCTGGTGCCCAATTGCCAGGTTTGCCATACTGCTCAGGAATTGGCAGATTCTGCTGGATTGGTCTTCATTACCACTCCTGATGATGCTATAACTCAGGTGTGTGATGAGGTTCAGTGGCACGAAGGGCAAAGCGTGGTGCATTGCAGCGGCGCTCATTCCGTGGACATTCTGGAATCGGCAAGAATACTTGGGGCAGCCGTTGGTTCTTTTCATCCGTTGCAAACTTTTGCCGATGTTAACCAGGCTATAGAAAATTTACCTGGCTCCACCTTTGCCCTAGAAGCCGAAGAGCCACTATTATCAACACTGAAGGCATTGACTTCTCTCCTCAACGGAACTGGGTGGAACTTAAGCCAGGAGATAAGGTACTGTATCACACAGCAGCCGTTTTCGCTTGTAATTATCTGGTGACCCTTGTTAAGTTGGCTCTTGATTTATGGCTGGATTTCGGCATACCGTACAGAGAGGCTACCATGGCCTTTCTGCCCTTGCTCAAAGGAACGATAAAAAACATTGACTCTATCGGCTTGCCTGACTGCCTCACCGGCCCTATTGCTCGCGGGGATTTAGGCACTATAGAGAGACACTTGAGCTCTCTTGAGGCCAGAAATCCCTCTTTGCTCACCACCTATAAGGAACTAGGGCTTCAGACTATTCCCATTGCCTTAGCTAAAGGCAAAATTGATGAACGAAAAGCAGAAGAGTTGAAAACGTTGCTGAAGTGAGAGCCTTGTAGGGCAGGGATTTATTACCACAGAAAGAGGCGATATGTAAAAGACCGCCCTATAAAAAATATCCAAGTTTAAACGGGAAATCGAATTTGAACAGCCCCACAAAAATTCGGAGGTACGACAATGCGAGTTACTATTAATGAGATAAAAGAGATGAAACAAAGAAAAGAAAAGATACCCATGCTTACCGCTTATGACTATGTAACAGCCAAGATGGTTGATGAAGCTGATGTGCCTTTGATATTAGTTGGAGATAGCCTGGGCATGGTGATGTTAGGTTATGAGTCAACCATCCCGGTAACCATGGAGGAGATGATACATCATACCAAAGCCGTAGTTAGAGGAGCTAAGAAGTCCTTAATAGTAGGCGATATGCCGTTTATGACCTACCACGTCACCATCTCCGATGCTTTATACAACGCTGCAAGGTTCATCCAGGAGGGAGGGGCACAGGCGGTGAAGCTGGAGGGTGGCGAGGTCGTCGCTGAGAAAGTCAAACGCCTTGTTGACTGCGGTATCCCTGTCATGGGGCACATTGGTCTTACTCCACAATCAAAACATCAATTGGGCGGATTCAAAGTCCGGGGTAAGGCACTGGAGGAAGCCAAAAAATTTCTCAACGATGCCCGTATTCTGGAGGAAGCTGGCGCCTTTGCCATCGTTCTGGAATGCACTCCGGCACCTCTTTCCAGACTGATTACTGAGATGCTGGCTATCCCCACGATTGGCATCGGTGCCGGACCTGACTGCGACGGTCAAGTCCAGGTAATCAGTGATATTCTGGGCCTTTATACTGACTTCGTACCTAAACATGCCAAGCAATATGCCAGATTAGCCGAAGAAATTAAGGTTGCTGTTTCCACTTACACAGCTGAGGTTAAATCTCACAGTTTCCCCACCGGGAAAAACAGCTACACCATGGATGAAGACGTCATCAAGCAGCTACAGACTGAAAGCTAACGGTATGGAAGTAGTAAAGACTATACCCGAGCTAAGGACATTAAGGCAGAAGCTCAGCGGCACAGTGGGCTTCGTTCCCACTATGGGCCATCTGCACGAAGGTCATCTGGCTTTAGTAAAGCAAGCCAGCATGGAAAACTCCGCCGTTATTGTTAGCATTTACGTCAACCCCACTCAATTTAGCCTGAGCGAGGACTTTGCCGATTATCCCCGAGACCTTAATCGAGATTTGGAATTGTTGCGGAGAGAAGCAGTGGATATAATCTTCGTCCCCTCCGATGATGAGATGTATCCACCCGGATTTAGTAGCTGGGTGGAGGTGGAAGAGGTAACCGAGCGACTTGAGGGAGCATCTCGTCCTAGGCATTTCAGGGGCGTAGCTACCATAGTAACCAAGCTATTAAACATTGTTCGGCCGACAAGAGCCTACTTCGGACAGAAAGATGCTCAACAAGTGGCGGTCGTTAAGAGAATAGTGGCTGACCTCAACATGGGAGTAGAAATCGTAGTTGTACCTACGGTCAGAGAGAGCGATGGTCTAGCTATGAGTAGTCGCAATATTTACCTCAGCTCCAGAGAGCGCCAGGCAGCTACAATATTGTTTCAGTCCCTTATGTTAGCCCGTCAACTATGGCAGGATGGAGAAAAGAACACTGACAAGATTCAGCAGCAAATGACCTCGCTCATCCAGAAAGAGCCTCTAGCCCAGATTGACTATATAAGCATTGCTGATGCAGAAACACTGGAAGAATTGAAGTCCATTGATCGCCCGGCGTTAGCGGTCCTAGCCGTCAGGATAGGCAAAACAAGGTTGATAGATAACATGCCCCTGGAATAAGTGTGTCATGTGCCATTACGGGACTCTTCTTAGCTGAAATTCCCTTGAGTGCATTTAGAACGAATCATGATTTGCCCAAAGCGGGACCGCACGGATTGGAGGGAATTATTCCTGGGTCAAAGTGATTTGTTTTATATGATGAAATCTGTTATATTGTCAGCTTCTGCAAGCGAGTGATTTTCGTATAAAATAATCAGGAGGGAAAAATATGCCGGTAAAGTTCCAATTCAAAAATCCAAATATGGGAGCGTGGGTCCTCCTGCGGCAAGTCCACAACTTGATTTCCAAATGTGAGGATCAAGTATATAGTAAACATGGTCTCACTACAGAACAACACGGAGTGCTTATGGCTATAAAGCACATTGAAGGGCCTGTGAGAATAACTGACATAGCCCGCTGGTTAGACCGTAGTGTAAACAGTGTCAGCATGATAATCGACCGTATGGTCAAAGCTGGCCTGGTCAGAAGGACAAGAGACAGGAAAGATCGCAGGACAGTGTTTGTGACTACTACCAGCAAGGCTGAGAAAGCCTATATACCAGCAACTGCAGCCGGCTGGGAGCTTATCCAAGAAATCCTATCGTCACTATCGGATGAAGACAAGCTTACATTGGTCAGGCTGCTCGAGACGATGAGAGACAAGTTATATGATTATCTTGGTTCTTCAGGGGTTGTAGAAGAAGTAAGAGTAAATGAAATTAAGAACATGGCCCAGTTTAAGGATAAGGCAAACGAGTACAAGTCGCCCTCCAATTTCTAATCCTAACGTTAAGGTGGGGGAAAGAAAAAAGGCTGCACACTAAGGATAGCTAATCTTAATTTATGCTAACTGGCATAGAGAGTCTCCACCATTCCTAGTGAGACTGGTGGGGACTGACTTTGATACAACGGCGGCATATCACCCTCATCCTTCGATAGACTCCAGGCATAGCATATTCTTAATCCTTTCCCATCAAGGGAAGCGAGATTGCTTTGTCCATAAATCGGGACTCGCGATAACAGAAGCGGCTTAAGGAGTTAAATCCGGCTGGCAATCATGTATCAACAGACTTTATCCTCGGCAAATAAAAAATAAATATTGAATTCCAACTAGAAATCAATAACCCCGACTTTGGAGTTCATTTGACAACCAAAAGGCCATGTTGTATAATTGCCATACTCCTCAAGGGGAATAGTTTCGCACGTTAACAATTGAATAGGTTTTGTATTTTGCCTGGCGTGGGTCAAGGGAGAAAGAGCATAGGGTGGATGCCTTGGCATCAGTAGCCGAAGAAGGGCGTGGCAAGACTGCGAAAAGCCTCAGTCAGCTGTCTAGCTAGCTTAGCTGGGGATTCCCGAATGGGGCAACCCGCCCCGATGAAAGCGGGGCACTCCGATTATATCGGAGGGGGAACCGGGTGAACTGAAACATCTTAGTAACCCGAGGAAAAGAAATCAACCGAGATTCCCTAAGTAGTGGCGAACGAAAGGGGAAGAGCCCAAACCAAGGTAGCTCAGTGGACTTGGATCCTAAGCTATCTTGGTGTTGTAAGACACAAGGGGCAGATTCCAAGGTCTGCCACAGAGTAACAAAACTTTTTCTTAGTCGAATGCTTCTGGAAAGAGCAACCATAGAGGGTGAGAGTCCCGTAGGCGAAAAGGAAAAGTCTCTGCTTGTGTTCTTGAGTACCACGGGACACGAGGAATCCTGTGGGAAGCAGGGGGGACCATCCTCCAAGGCTAAACACTGCTGATGACCGATAGTGAACCAGTACCGTGAGGGAAAGGTGAAAAGCACCCCGGGAGGGGAGTGAAATAGAATCTGAAACCCTATGCTTACAAGCAGTCAAAGTCCCGATTTTGTCGGGATGATGGCGTGCCTATTGAAGAATGAACCGACGAGTTGATCTATGTGGCTAGGTTAAGCAACTCAGTTGTGGAGCCGTAGCGAAAGCGAGTCTGAATAGGGCGAAGCTCCGACTTCGTCGGGGCAGGTCGCATGGATCAGACCCGAAACCGGGTGATCTACCCATGGCCAGAGTGAAGCTCAAGTAAAATTGAGTGGAGGCTCGAACTTGTGAGTTAGGCAAAACTCTAAGATGAGCTGTGGGTAGTGCAGGTGAAATGCCAATCGAACTCGGAAATAGCTGGTTCTCCCCGAAATGCATTTACGTGCAGCCTCAGGAAGTAATCTACGGAGGTAGAGCTCTGGATGAGCCAGGGGCCGTGAGGTTACCGACCTCAACCAAACTGCGAATGCCGTAGATCTAATCCTGGGAGTGAGACTGTGGGGGATAAGCTCCATAGTCGAGAGGGAAACAGCCCAGACCATCAGCTAAGGTCCCTAAACGCAGACTAAGTGGCAAAGGAAGTTGTGTCGCAGAAACAGCCAGGAGGTTGGCTTAGAAGCAGCCACCCTTTAAAGAGTGCGTAACAGCTCACTGGTCGAGTGATGCTGCACCGATAATGTAACGGGGCTTAAGTCTGTTACCGAAGCTATGGTATCGCCCCAAAAAGGCGATAGGTAGGGGAGCGTTGTCATGGCTGTGAAGCTATGGTGTAAGCCATGGTGGAGCAATGACAAGTGAGAATGTCGGTATGAGTAGCGTGAAGGCATGTGAAAATCATGCCCACCGTAAACCTAAGGTTTCCTACGCAACGTTTATCGGCGTAGGGTTAGTCAGGCCTAAGCTGAACCCTAAGGGGGTAAGCGATGGACAGTAGGTTAATATTCCTACACCGCTTAGCTTTTGTTTTAAGGCAAAGGGGGGACACAGGAAGGTAGGTTGAGCATGCCTAATGGACATGGTGTGTTCCCAACTTAAGGCGCATCAGGGCAGGCAAATCCACCCTGGTATTAAGCTGAGAGGAGGGAGAATTTGAGGGGCAACCCAATAAAACTCAGCTGAGCCTATACTGTCAAGAAAAGCCTCGTTGCTAAAAAGTTAAGCGCCTGTACCGCAAACCGCCACTGGTAGGTGGGGATAAATGTCCCAAGGTGTTCGAGAGAACCCTCGTTAAGGAACTCGGCAATCTAACCCCGTAACTTCGGGATAAGGGGGCCCCGACTCTGTCGGGGGGCACAAAATTGGCCCAGGCGACTGTTTAACAAAAACACAGGTCTCTGCTAAAGCGAAAAAGCTGAAATATAGAGGCTGATACCTGCCCGGTGCCAGAAGGTTAAGGAGAGAGGTTATTCCGACTTGTCGGGAGAAGCTTTGAACCGAAGCCCTGGTGAACGGCGGCCGTAACTATAACGGTCCTAAGGTAGCGAAATCCCTTGTCGGGTAAGTTCCGACCTGCACGAAAGGTGTAACGACCTGGGCGCTGTCTCAACGAGGGACTCGGCGAAATTGAACTGAGGGTGAAGATGCCCTCTACCCGCGACAGGACAAAAAGACCCTAGCAGCTTTACTATAGCTTGGCACTGAGCTTAGGCCAAGCATGTGTAGGATAGGTGGGAGGCTGAGAAGCCGGGGCGTCAGCTTCGGTGGAGCCGCCGGTGAAATACCACTCTTGTTTGGTTTTGGTTCTAACCCCGAGATAATCGGGGGACAGTGTCTGGTGGGTAGTTTGACTGGGGCGGTTGCCTCCTAAAAGGTAACGGAGGCGCCCAAAGGTTCCCTCAGCACGAATGGCAACCGTGTGTAGAGTGCATTGGCATAAGGGAGCTTGACTGTGAGACATACAAGTCGAGCAGGGACGAAAGTCGGGCAAAGTGATCCTACGGTACTGTATGGAAAGGCCGTAGCTTATCGGATAAAAGCTACGCTAGGGAAAACAGGCTTATCTTGCCCAAGAGTTCACATCGACGGCAAGGTTTGGCACCTCGATGTCGGCTCGTCGCATCCTGGGGCTGGAGAAGGTCCCAAGGGTTGGGCTGTTCGCCCATTAAAGCGGCACGCGAGCTGGGTTCAGACCGTCGTAAGACAGGTTGGTCTCTATCCGTCGTGGGCGCCGGAGATTTGAGGGGAGCTCTCCTTAGTACGAGAGGATTGGGAGGGACAGACCTCTGGTGTGCCAGTTGTTCCGCCAGGAGCAGTGCTGGGTAGCTATGTCTGGTTGGGATAAGTGCTGAAAGCATCTAAGCGCGAAGCCCACCCCAAGATGAGATCTCCCATCCCGACTTCGGTCGGGAGTAAGGCCGCAAGTAGACTACTTGCTTGATAGGCGGCATGTGTAAGCGGAGCAATCCGTTTAGCTAAGCCGTACTAATGGCCGAGGCCTTGACCTACGCCAGGCTGAGTACAAAACCTCATAACATAGATGTTCGACGCGGGGTAGAGCAGTGGTAGCTCGTCGGGCTCATAACCCGGAGGTCGCAGGTTCAAATCCTGCCCCCGCCACCAAGAAACTAAGAAGGCAGGATAACTTATAAGTTATCCTGCCTTCATTTATTCTCAGCAAGACAGGACGACAATACAAGGTATCCTCTAGCCAGACCTGATTGTTGTGGACACTCCGGTGTGTTATCATGTGAACATGGTACAGTCAGGTCCTAATCCCTCAAACCACGTAGAATCTATAATTGTCGCACACCATCATACATTGATATGTGAAGGGGTTGCCACGATTCTACGGGAAGCTGGCTTCCAGGTTCTGGGACAGGCGGATACTGGGCATAGCCTCTTTCAACTGGCAGTGCAGCATAACCCGGACATCATGCTGGTAGACTGGGAGGTCTCAGAGGTTGCCCCTGACACCATCCGTGCACTTAACGAAAAGTTGCCGCATATGGCTATCGTCATCCTCACACAGCCACAATCAACAGAAGCCTTTCTACCAATCCTGCAGGCGGGAGCCAGAGGCTATCTATCCGTGAATCTCTCCTCTCAGGAGTTTGTGCAGGCATTGCGTATGCTCGCTAAGGGCGACATTGTCGTCTCCCAGGAGATGGCTACCGGGATCAAAATAGAATTGGCTGCCGAACAGGCCCGCAAAAGCAAGGACGACATAAGTGGTCGCGAGCGGGAGGTGGTGCAATTAGTGTGCCAGGGTGCAACTAACCGTGAAATCGCCAAAAGACTCATCGTATCGGAGCACACCGTAAAGGTTCACTTGCGCAATATTCTGAACAAGCTCAACCTCCGCAACCGCCAGCAAGTCGCTGCCTACGCAGTACAAGAAGGGCTGGTGACGGACATCAAATCCGAGGATGCCTCAGGGTCCACTTCTTGAACAATCTCCTGCACTCTATAACCGAAGGGATTACTCTTTAATACTACTTCCGGTGGTCTAACTTTAGCCAAATAGAGGATGTGCTGGGTTTGCTCCGTGTATTAAACTTTCGAGATATGCTGCTTCTCTGCTTTAGAAGTGAGCAGATGGAGTCATTAAACTACCAGCAAAAAGGAGGTAAAGATGATTGAAGTGAGTGAATTGGCAGCCAGTGCACTGGTGCAAAGCTTACAAATGAGTGGAGTGGAGCCATCGAAGGGGTTCCGGCTAACAAAACAAGAGGATATATTCGAGTTGGAAATCGACAGCCCCGCTGAGGATGATCGAGTGATCAGGCATGAAGGAGCCATCGCACTGATGGTTGACCAGGGAACTGAAGAAGAAGTGGGTGATGTACTTATTGACGTGGAGGATAGGCCCAACGGACCTCAATTGATGATGCGCAGCAAGCCTCTTGAGGAATAACAAGCACACAAGGCAAGCACGACAACCAAAACTACAGCCGCCAGTTCTAAGTTAATTGCAAGGGGTCAAATCTTGCACATCCCGCAAACGCTAAAAACCTCGATAACTGTGAAAGAACTGGAGATGCTTCTCTTGCTTCTCTTGGGAGAAGAGAACAACTAGCACAGAACGCGGAGTTCCGGTAGTAGATAAGAGTGGTAAGGCGTTGGGCTTCTTGGCTCACCTGGCACGTGGTGGCTGGAGTGGCTAAGTTAAGAAATTTATAATAATATAAAGCCACCCGACAAGGATATTCTCTTCATGCCTGAGGACGTACTTGAGGCAATGAATACCATCGTAACGCTAAAGTGCACCTTTGATAAATAAGGAATTAAAAAGGCAGGATAACTTTCAGTAATGTCCTATTTTCCTTGTTTCTCTTGTCTGGCTCATGTACCCGTAGTAGAATATTGTGTGTTATGGTATTATTTGTTGTATTATGTTGTGTTATGATATTATCGTTAAAGCTATATTAAAAAGGAGCACAATAAGTTGAAAATACTGTTAGTTTATCCTCAGTATCCAGATACCTTCTGGAGTTTCAAGCATGCTTTAAAATTTATTTTTAAAAAGGCAACTTTCCCCCCTCTGGGTTTATTAACTGTAGCTGCCATGCTTCCCGAGGAATGGGAGAAAAAGCTTGTGGATATGAATACCACAACCCTGACAGATAAAGACCTTAAGTGGGCTGATTATGTATTTATCAGCGCTATGGTAGTGCAGCAAAATTCAGCTAGGGAGGTTATCGAAAGGTGTAAGAAGTTAGGGACCAAGATTGTTGCCGGTGGTCCCTTTTTCAACCGTGGGTATGAAGATTTTGGGTTTGACGATATAGACCATCTTATATTTGGAGAGGCTGAAAATATAATGCCGCTCTTTTTAGAAGATTTAGAGAAGGGATGTGCCAAACATATCTACACGACTGAAGAATTTCCCGACATAAGAAAAACCCCAGTACCTTTGTGGTCGCTAATCGACAAGAGAAAATACCAGACAATGACTATCCAGTATTCTCGAGGCTGTCCTTTCAATTGTGAATTCTGCGATATCGTTATACTGAACGGGCATGTACCACGAACCAAGGACAAAAGCCAGATAATAGCTGAACTGGACGCATTATACGATATGGGGTGGCGAGCCAGCGTATTCTTTGTTGATGATAATTTCATTGGCAACAAACGGAAACTTAAATCAGAAATTCTGCCGGCAATAATTAAGTGGATGGAAGAGAAGAAACGTCCCTTTACATTTTTTACCGAAGCATCTATAAATCTTGCCGATGATGAAGAGCTGATGCATCTAATGAGCGAGGCAGGATTTGACATGGTATTTGTGGGCATCGAAAGTCCCAATGAAGAAAGTTTAGTCGAATGTAATAAACTGCCGAATAAAGGTCGTGATTTATTGACTTCGGTTAAGAGGATACAGAACCACGGCTTCCAGGTGCAGGGAGGATTTATTGTTGGGTTTGATAGTGATCCACTTTCCATCTTCAGGAACCAAATCGATTTCATTCAAAAGAGTGGAATCGTTATGGCTATGGTTGGTGTGCTGATGGCTCCCCCAGAGACAAGATTATACAAACGTCTGAAAAAGGAGAATCGCATACTGCCAAAAGGCTCTGGTGATAACACGGATGGTTCAACCAACTTCATCCCCAAAATGGGCTACGAAGCTCTTGCCAGGGGCTATAAACATGTTGTAGATACAGTCTATGCACCCAAGCAATACTATGAGCGTATTAAAACTTTTCTAAGAGAGTATAAACCTAGCCATAAAAGGAAATTTAAGATTTCTCTTCTCCATCTCATAGCATTGATAAGGGCCACATGGGCATTGGGGATTAAGGAGAAAGGGAGGATATACTATTGGAAGTTGGTTGCCTGGACTTTGCTGAAAAAACCAAAAACCTTCCCCTTGTCCGTAACGCTTGCTGTTCAAGGATTCCATTTCCGCAAGGTCGCCCAGAAAGTACGTGCACCCTTCACCAGTGATGTTCCGGATTGGAGCAAGCAACAAAGCTAGCAGGGCAAACAGAGCTATCCCCGGCCTAAGTACACTCTGTCACACATTCTCCCCTTGAAAGATACCTTGATAGCCCTGGGCTACCTCGCGGCTCAAGAGGAAGAAGACCATTTGAACAATTCGGGCGTTTCTGTATATCCGAAACCCCCGTGGATTGTAGACCACCATGAGAGATTGAGACCTGCCCGAATAGCCAGCATCCCAAACTGCACTATGAATGCTGACACCACAGCGCAGAAGGCTTGAACGAGGGGTTGCCAGAGCTATTATGTTCCTGGGAATATTAACCACCTCGTTGTAAGTAACCAGATAACAACCGGCCATCAGGTCTATACGCCCCAGACCATCGAAAGCGAGTGGAGAAGTACTGGACAGAGTTCTGCTTTCATTGCTGATACCCAGGCTACCCGGCGAAGAAAGCATAGCTATTTCCTTGAGGGTCAAATCTATGCCGTTGGGTTGGACCTGCTGTTGAATATCAAATAAATTGTCCGCCAGGGGAGGGCTTGCCTTTAACATCTCCAGGATATCTTCTCGGCAAAGAATACCAAACATTTAGTCACCACAAGATTACACGGATGTAACCCAACTTACCGAAATCTAGTATAATTCATGCTGCGCTACCAGGCAAGCCAGTGCGATATCTATCATTATCAGTGACAAGATTTTCTTCCTCGCCATGGTAATCCAAGTTTCTTCACATTTAACAGAAGAGTATTAAGAGCCCGCCTTGAATTTATCGAAGAGTAAGGATGGTCAATTTTTTACTGAGGCCTGAGATTTTCTCTATGATAGTTGTGTAAATCTTGTTAATATATCGCTGTGGCAATTCGCCGATTCTTATCGGATTTAATTACGTATAAACCGTGAAAGTTATAGCAATCGTAGGCATGGCAGGTGCAGGCAAGTCAGAAGTAGCCAGGATATTTGAAGAGCATGACTTTAAGAAAGTGCGGTTTGGAGATATTACAGACGAAGAACTCGGGAACAAAGGTCTGGAGCAGAATGAAGAAAACGAGCGTTATGTCAGACAACAATTGAGAAAAGAACATGGGATGGCTGCTTATGCCAAATTGAACCTGCCCAGGATTGATCGCTCA
>Ga0180301_10003435_pt1 | contig 12349 bp, 20 predicted proteins | sample GuaBasSediGuay16_FD_121797 | JGI IMG/M metagenome (GOLD analysis project Ga0180301, IMG submission 121797) | Subseafloor sediment microbial communities from Guaymas Basin, Gulf of California, Mexico - Guay16, Core 4569-2, 12-15 cm | ecosystem: Environmental > Aquatic > Marine > Hydrothermal...
CTAACACTAGACCAGCTCATAAAGCTACTTGAGAGAGAAGTAGACAGAATGGTTAGGAGGGAGGTAGCAGTTGCAATCAGGTAAGGGTGAGCAAGCCCTACTAGAGGAACAGCTGTGGGCTATAGCACACCTCATAAACATAGCCGAGCACCTAGTAGAATACACAGCTGTGAAACAAGACGAGGAAGCAGTAAAGCTAACAGCAACGATAAGAGAGATACGCAAGGAGACAGTGAACAAGGTATTCAACATACTGTTCTCGGGGTCAAAGGAGCTACGAGGCTACGCAGACAACCTATGGTGCACACTAAAACACATGCTATCAGCAATGATACACTCAGAAGAAATAGCAGAAAAACTAGCAGAAGAAGGAGAAAAAACAGAAGCAATATGGTGGGCAAGGCTAAGCAGGACAATGCTAGTACTAGCAATACAACTAATAAACAGGATAAAACAAATACAAGAAACAGGTGCAAACAATGATAAAACTAGTTAAAAAGATAGTACTAGGCTTCATATGGGCGATAGCGTTCTTCACAGCAATGTTCATATTCAAAGACCTATTCGTAGACCCATTGATAGAACAGATATCACAGGACAAGACACTAGAACTAGCAATATTCATTTTCTTCACGATAATAGCAATATTAACTGGTAGACATGTACCCTGGGTACTAGACGAGGAGTAAACACATTGCCTAGGACAAGTATCTTGGTTAAAGCTTCCAAGAAATATAATGAGGAATTCATCAAGGAGCTTAGAGAAGCAGTTAAAGACATCGTTGAAGGCAGAGTTAAAACCTATGAAGAACTCCTAGAAGAATATAGTGTCAGAGAAGAATATTGAAACAACCACATTTTTATCTCTTGTTTTGTATTTTTCTATTGGGTGTGTGGTGTGAGGGTAGAGTATGTTGCGGTAGCTGTTATTATAGCTGTTGTTGTCGGCGTGGTGTTGTATTATTGGTGGTCTGGGTACCAGCAACCTAGTGGTCAGTTGGTGTTTAGTGTTGATAGTGTTACTCTCACGCCTGGTAGCAGTACTACTGTGTGGCTGAGCTATAGACCAGTTGAAGGCTCTACTGGTAGCATAACGGTCTCGTTGTCTGTTAACACGCCCTATATCACTGTGTATCCTAGCACGGTTACCCTTGACCCAGGTGAATCAGCTAGTATTAGGATTACGGCTTCTGGTGCAATAACGCCTGGTACCTATACGGTGACTGCTAGCGGTGATGGTCTCACAGCTGTGCTCAAAGTTGTTATTGTTGGTGGACCAACAGCCGGTGTACAAGCAACAACACTAAAGTATAAGGAGGCACCGATAGCCTGGAAGCTTGAGTCCGGTACACTTGTGCAAGTCTATCAGAGGGTGCCTAATCCTTCACCGTATAGTGACCTAATATATCGTGGCAAGGTTAAGCTTGGCTCAGTTGCACGGCTATACGTTAAACTCTACCCAGAAGACGGGGACTACTGGGTAGGCTCACTGAAAATAGAGATAAGAGCAGACGTGCCAGGTAGACCAGACTACACGCTAGAAGAACACATAGCAAACAACGTATACATAGACGGTAAGGGATGGGTAGAGTTACCGATAACGTTTACGCCACCGCAGGAGACAGGAGTAGGATGGTGGTGCTACATAAACCCAGCAGGACACTGCATAAGACAATACTTCTTCAGAATATGGTACAACAAAAACGGACAATGGATACTACTATACGACCCACAAGACTACAACACAAGACCAAGCATAGAAGCAGAAAGCTAGTTTTTCCACATCAAATATTTTTCAATTACATAAATGATTATACTACTTACTAGAATTTTATGGTAATATCTTACTGTAAGATTATTAGTAAGGACCCGACACCTTACTAAGAAGTTATTAGTAAGATACCCCTATCTTACTAAGAGTTTATTAGTAGGGTTTACTGTAAAGTTATTAGTAAGTATGTGATGAGTACAGCTACCTATCAGACTGTACCAAGCAATACTTCTTTTTCAAGTCTACCTCAGGTCTACCACAAGGTTTACCTGTGGTCTACCACTCAAGTCTACCTAAGATTTATATACTAAGTAGACTTTAAGTCTACCTTAGGTCTACCTTGTGGTAGACTTGGTGTTGTGTTTATGAAAGTGGTTTCAACTAAGATACCAGATAACGTGTACGACATGCTTAAGAATAGAGCTGAGGAAGAGGGTATATCAGTTTCAACACTCATTAAGGAACTTATATATGGTTATCTTGGAATTGAAGGTAGACCTAAGGTAGACCTCTCAAGTCTACCTAGCGGTAAACATGAGTTAGAGTTCAGCAAACAAGTTATGGATAAGCTAAATGCTATTGAGAGGATGCTTGATTTGATACATATCAATATATCCGAGCTATATAATGCGTGTACTAGGCGTAGAAGGATACCTAGCGGTCAGCGTACACTAGATGAATCAGTAGAGAGGTCAAGTACTCGTAGTGATGTATGGAAAGGGTTTAAGGAGGAGGCACTCAAGTTATTCGAAGACATATACAATGAGTACATTGAGAGTAAGCGTAGGAGTAAAACTAGTACTTAGATATAGATATAGTCCTAGGGTCAACGACGTCAACAACTATGTATGAGCCATGCGTAAGCCCCATGTCTCGTATCATGTTTAGTACTAGCTGGTTTGATGGCAGGTCTATGAATATTGTGTTAAATACTGGTCTGTGGTCAGTGTGCTGGAATGCTCCGCTACTCACTATTCTACGTCTAGTGAAGTATATTTTTGCCTCGAACACTATGTTACCGGACACTGTTGTCACAGCACTATACTTACGCCTACGTATCTCTGCTGTAGGCTGAACCAGTAACAGTGGCTTCATGTAAGTACACTTAACTATACCCCTATGCACGAAACCCATATTCAACAACGTCTGAGTCAACAACGGTGACAGCTCGAAGCGTAGCCTATAGTATCCTCTATTACGCATAGCCCAGAACCTGCCAAGCCACCACCTACTACCATTACCCCTACCACGAACACCGACACCATAGTAGCGTGGAGCAGGCTGAGGCAAACCCATGCTCCAGGGCACCGTGATATCCCAGTAGTATTATTAAGGTGTTACAGTAAAAATAAGAATATGGGTCAAAGCAGATGACAACGAAGCCAGCGACCAACCACAGCGACCAAGAGTTCTCACTAAACGAGGTAGACATAGCCATAATAACAAACCTCATAGACAACTATATGACAGCATACGAGCTAACAAAGAAAATATACAGCACAAACACAATAGACGAGACAAAGAAGTACCTGAAACGAGTAAAACGCAGACTAGAGAGACTAGTAAGATACGGTGTTCTAGAAAAGAAGACGGTGTGCAATGGGAAAGAAGTATACATGCTCAAGACATCAGAATACCTATGCATAAACGGCATACTACTAGAGCCATTCATGGTCAAAAACATATACGGCGTAAAGATAATCAAGTGCCCATTCTACAGCGAATGCAGAGAAGACTACTGCAAACTACTAGAAATACTTAATTCTAGGTAACTGGTTCATACAAGTGTCTCCAAAAACAATAAAAAGTAGAACAACACTAATTCTAACACGGTGCGAGAATATGGCAAAGTTACCAATGGGCAAATGTAAGGTATTAAAATTCGGAGACAGAGTAGTCAGGATATGTAGAACAAAAGAAGGCACCGTAATCTACAAGGGACCATACAAAGAATTAACACTAACGATTGGAGAAGAGGAATACAAGAAGGAGTAACCATAATACCATAACATAACATGAAACAAAAATATTTTTTATTTTTCTATAATTCTCATATCCTTGCCCTTGACCTCAATGTCCAAGCCTCTAGGCGTAACAATATTCTCTGAGTAACCAGTGAATATTACTAGTGTTTTGACACCCACGTTAATTGAGTCTACGTTGAATAATCCTTCACCAAGTTTAACATGTTTATTTAGATCATAGAATACTAGCTTATGTATTACCTCGTCACCAATATATTCTTCTTGAACTGATAACATTATAGGTCTATTTATCTTGCATTTAACATATTTCTCACCATCCTTTACGTCAACTATTACTTCGCCACCAACTTTCCTACAGAGGTTTACAAGCTCATCAACATTGCTTTCCTCATCAAGTCTTCTAACATAAACCATTATTCCACCAAGATATACTGTAACGTAGTAGTATAAAAACTTAAATTACAAGCAAAGATAGACAATAACATGTGGTGAGAACCTAGTGAAAGAAAAAGAAGTTGTGATACGTATCGTAAGGCGTGGTAACAAGGTAATATACAAGGGACCGTACAGGGAAACAGTGCTAGAAATATATGAGGAAGAGTACAAAGAGTAGCAGTACATCATAGTATTTTCTTGTTATGTGTAGTATTGTTTTTAAGTGTTGGTTACTGTAACCTTTGTATTTGGTGTGTTTAATTGAGTGAGGGTGGTGAGAATCTTAGGTTTATGGGTATTGTTGATAGTGAGGACGAGTTTAACGAGCTTGTTAAGTCTGAGGAACTTGGTGGTAGGGGGTATAAGCTTGTATACAATGATGATTCGGGGGAGTGGTTTCTTGTTAAACGCTATGCTGATGGTACTGTTGAGTACTATAAGGTTCACCCATCACTGCATAAGCTAGCTGAGCAAGTGTACAAGTACCATGTGAAGAAGCAGTCGGCTAGTCTATCAAAGATTAGTAGTATGAGGAAGTACCGTGAGCTAGGCTTAACGTATAGTAGTCTTGCAACCATTCATACAGCTATATCCGAGCTACGTAGACTATTACTTGAGGGTATAGATGAGTCAGACCTAGTAGAGTATGCCGAGAAATTCTCCACTAGGGAGGCATACATTGACAGCATACGTAGGGGCTTGTTCAGATCATACATGCTTAAACCAGGTGTAGCGGAAGTCGCTAGAAACATACTTATGACAATCATAGCGTATACAAGCAGTCTAGCGACACCATCAAGCATCCAGGCAATGATAACGGCAAAGCTACTGTTACAGATGTTCGAGTATGATCCAGCACAGACTGGTATAGAATATGTTATGTGTGTTAAGCGGGCACGTAGGCAAGGATTAGACGAGAGCATGTGTAGACAATACCTTCAGAAACCAGGTGTGTGGAGGATAAGGTCTCTATCGGACTCATACGTTATATCTGAGGTTAACAGCTTGTTAAATGAACTTGAAGCATCACTTAGTGCATGTGTAGGTGAGGCTAGCTGGAGCGAGGACATACTACAGTTCCACGAGGTAATAATATGGATTTATAGGCACACGTGTTCATTGTGCCACGAGTTCATGAAGACAAAGGAGTTCGAGAAGTTGCAGAGACTAGCAATACGTAGCCTTGGGATACCATTCTTCATGGTAGACGTTGACGAGCCAGTGTCAAAGTCAACAGTATACCAGTACCTGACGATAAAGACACTACTACTTGATAGGAGCCTAACACTACCAATACTAATCTACTACAATTTCCCGGAGAGAAAGGTTGTGATATGGAGTGCTGGTCTAAACGACCACAAGTATCTACCAATAGATGAGCACATAGATGGCTTGATATCAGTATTCTTCGAGATAGAGTATGAGAGAGACCCGTCCACAGGAGAGGTAAGGGTTAAGGGTATCAAGGGCGAGAAACAAGGTGCTAGTGAGGAGGTGTTGAGGACTATTCTTCACAGGACTATTATTGTTGAGGAGCGTGGTGCCCGCCGTGAGCTTGTTAGACAGCAGGTACTACTGGTTCTCAGACAGTATGGCGGTAAGCTACCACGCAAGGAGCTAATAGAGAAGGTCGCCCAGAGAACTAGGGTCTCACCACAGACAATAGGCAAAATACTAAACAAGATGGCGGGACAAGACATAATCATAGACGAAAAAGGAGTAGTAAGACTAGTACAGCTAGCAAGAAAATAATGGGTTTTCATATCTCTTCTAGTAGGTATGCTATGCTTACACCCATCATTACGCCGAGTATTATTGTTGGAATGTTTGCTCCTAGGTAGTATGCTGTTAGTGCTGTTAGCACAGCTGTGGCTATGACTGTAGCGTATGCTAGATTATCGGTTATCCCTACACCGTATTTCTTTGACATATCGGTTACTACTAGTAGGGCTAACGGTATAGCAGTGGCTATCAATGCTAGGGCTGAAAACTCGCCGTACAGGTTCAGAGAGTAGTCTGGTTCAATCATAGTGTAAGCCGATATTGCTACACCAGCTAATCCAACAACGAGTGCTAGCTGGTAGGCACGCTCAACCCTAAAGTACGCAAAGAATGAAGCCAACGCAGTAATCACTGCAAACGCTAAACCAGTATATACCTCAAACCCAGCGTATCCTAGGAACTGTAGTGCACTAACAGCATTGTTAGCCATGTGAAGCATTATAGCAGGTATAAGTGAGCCAGTATACACTGTTACAAAACCCAACATAACGGCTAATATGATAAGCCACATCATACTGTTAAGGCTAATACCGTACACGCCGTAGTGGAATAGTGCGAAAACCACAGCTGTGGCGACAATACCAGCATAAACATTATCCAGTCTATCAATGATTACAGGCATCATTAGTCCTCGGAAAAACATCTCCTCTACTATCGGGGCAACAAACACTATGAAGAATAATGCAACAGGCGACACAGACAGCACGGCTATGCTTGCAACAGCACCTGTTAGCCTCAACAATATGAATGGTAGTATGACTACAAGGCTAGCACCAGCACCAACTATCAACTGCTTCCTAATACCCTCAGTATTGAAACCATAGCTTGGCAACACCCTTGTAACACTAAACAAGATGTACGCTAACAACGCAAACATGTAGATAACAGCATGGTTAAAGTACTCTGGGACATTAACACAAACCCACCATAAACCAGTAAACATCAGTAACCCGACAACACTATTACTGATAATGACCTCTCTATCAACAAGCCCTAAGCCCACACGGTACCCCCATACATAGACTATACAGCAAACAATATAAAAATAACCAGAACAAAACATATAGTCAGGAGATGTAGTTGAAGCTAAAGATACCGTTACTTGTATTCACGGCAACATTCATACTAGTACACGGGTTCCTTACCGGATGGCTTCCTATCCCACTAGTAGTTGACCTAGACGTTATCGCTAGAGAGAACCAGCCAGTAGCGTACACTTATACCAATGATTCATTCGACCAATGCATATACGAGGTATCAATTATTCATGGATTATTCGGTAACATCATTGCCATAGAATACTGGTACCACTGGAGCTATGATGGATTCGAGGAACGTGATGACTGGGAACCAGTGATAGTCTACGTCAAGGACGGTGCCACAGCTGTGGCTCACCGAGTACACTACCAGTGGAGAATAAAGACTACTGGTATCATACTAGAAGGTAATAGACCAGTAATAGTGTTCGCACCACTATGGCATACACCACTGAATACATATCCAACAGAAGGCTACGTGAAAGCAAGCTATGTATGCGTTAAGGGTGTTCCACCAGAAGACATTGACCCTTCACAAATATACTATGGGGAGCCTAGCCCACAGCTGTGGCTAAAGAACACAATTTTATCGCTAGCAATAGCTGGCATAGCGTCAACATTAACGTATATAGCACTATCTATCCATAGAGTCGTTATGTAAATATATTCAGCTATAACATAGTATTCAATAGGTGACCCAAAATGGCAATGAATAAGTCTAAGATAATACAAGTTGTACTGGTATTGATGATATTATCGTCTGTATTTGTAAGCCTAGCACAGAGTGTAAGCATATCCGGTGTATCTCTTGACAAGACAATGTATAATACCATTGATACCATGTATATAACTGTTACATATGTTGTTGGCAGTGATCTTGAGGAACCACCAAGCACCATATATACTACTGCGACCGTTACAGTACAAGCACTATTAAATGATAACCTATTGGACCAGGATACAATGATAACATCGTTTACACCACCTCGTGGTGTAGTTGATACATTCACATTGACAGGAACTATATCAACTCCTATAGGTCAATACCCTCTAACAATATCAGCTATAGCAACATTCGTGTATAGAACATATGATCCAATAAAGAATACAGTCATAGCCGTTTATAGCTACGATACCGATACATATACAACCACTGTAGCAGTAACTACAACTACAACCGAGGAAACGACTACAGAGACACCAATAGTGCAGACAAACACTACAACTACAACTGAGATAGTAGTAAATGGTAAGACTACAACATATACAATAACTACTTGGTCACATAAACCACCACATAGCGTAGCAGAAGCAGTCTACTATACACCACCAGAACTAAAGATAGCGATAACATCAATACTAATGGTAACAGCCATTGTAATAGCATTAATGCTGATAAGGAGATACGTCTACTAGATCTTTTTACCTCTACACATGTTTTAGAAGCTAACTTTTATATCATATAGTTGATTACACTATATATGGGGGAGCATACGTGAAGCTACCCAAGATAGGTGCTAACGTATTCATAGTTGTAGGATTAGTATTGCTGGTGCTAAGCGGTTTAACATACTTTGGAGTAATACCAATACTAGGGTATACGATTGATCCATTGAAACCGGATATAACGATTAGTTTTGGTAAGCGTGTAGCATACGTTGAGATAGCTGTTAATGGACAAGTAGTGATAGAGGAGAACGTTGGATTTAACTTTATAGCAAACCGTGTAGTCAATGTTGAGGAAGGCGACATTGTATCAGTATGGTTTAAGTGGGAGGAAGGCTATGGTGGATACGTTAAGGTACGGGTAGCAAAGCTACCAAGCTATAACTGGGAGCCGAACTGTATTAAGATACTTGGAGTATCAGGTAACGGTCCACCTGGAGTAAAACATGATATAATGATGTATGTATACAACATAATAGTTAACCCAGACGGTACTAGGACAAGATATCAAAGCGACTACGTCATAATAGACCTACCAGACGCACCAATAACAACTCCTACACCTACACCATCACCGACACCAACTCCTACACCTACGCCGACGCCTACGCCAACCACTACTGCGACAATAACAAGTATTACAGCGACAACTACAACTACTGGTACAGTTACACTGACAACAACTGGTACAACAACTACAACAACAATTGCACCAACAACAACAATAGAGGCAAACACATATGCACCCAACAGAATAGCATCACTAATACTAGGAATAGCGGGAGCACTCTCAATACTAGTAGGCTTCCGTAGACCAATGTAAAATATATTTTTTATATCTTCTCATACACTATTCTTTTCTCGGTGAAAAGACTGTGAACCCCCTACTAGTACTCTTATTGTTAGCCATACTCGGGGGAGCTGTAGCACCGCCACTAGTAGACGTAGCATATGGTGATAGCATTCAGCCAGACAACCCAGCGTACACGATAGAGAAGCTTGGCGAGCAGATAAGGCTGTGGCTAGCACAGTACGGTGTAGGAAACTACACACAGCTACTAGAACAAGTACTAGAGGAGAGGCTCACAGAGACCGAGTACTGCATAGAACATAACTGCACAGACAAGATACCAAGCCTACTAGACGACTACAACAACACAATGAGCCTACTAGTACAACACCTACTCAAACACAACAAAACCCAGCTACTAAACCAGATAAAACTCAAACTACAACAACACAAACAAAGAATACAACACATACTAGAAACACAGATAACAACCGGAATGAGTGAAGTACAAATCAGCATAGAAAACACAATAAGCTCAATAAACGAGGCAATCCATGAAATAGAAATACACATCGAGAAATAAACCTAAAACAAACACAATTTTTACATAAACCATTTTCTATACCAACACGACTAGAGTAACCACAGCTGTGGCTACCTATGTTATGTTTTAAAACTTTTCGTTTAATACAAACTTTAATTACTTTAATAATATGTTTAGAAAACTATAAATATTTCCCATAAATTATTTTAGTTGTTTTGGTTGTTTTCTGCTTTTTGTTTGTAACAGTTTGCGGGCTTTTGTTTCACGTGAGGCACTTCATGTAGCCTTATATACATGAACAGTTTCTATATTAACCCGAGGGAACTGTTTCATGGGCAGACCCCCACGTCTGGATAGATGTCCTACTATCAAGGAGTATGAGGATATGGTTAGGCGTATGAGGTATGAGGCTACTAGGAATCCAAGTATAGAAAAAGTTTTGCCACTGACGGTTCTGGTTACTGGGGCTAGGATAAGCGAGATACTAATGCTCACGACAGTAGATATAGACGAAGATGACTCAGTACTATACATTCTAACCGAGAAAGTGAAAGGTAATCCTAAGAGGGTTGTACCAGTACCACTATGGTATATCTCGATACTCCACTCATATATTATACGCAATGGTATAAGCTACCAGTTGTTCCCAATAAGTAGGACACAAGCATGGAGAATAGTAAAGAAAGAACTAGGATACCACCCCCACGCATTCAGACACACATATGGAATGTACCTCTTATACAAAGGCTTAGACCCAGAAACAGTAAGAAGAATACTAGGACATAGCTCATGGGAAATGATAGAGTATTACGTCAAAACCGTTAAAATAGATACAAGGAAGAGAACACCACTAGATGAAATATTCTAACACATTGATGGTGGAAGCCATGGAAGAAATCAAAATCGGTAAAGTAACATTTAAAATAAGTAGAACAAAATCAGTAGTAAAGCTACATGGATACAGCTATGATAATACACACGTGTTTTTCGGACGAGCAAAAATTGTGAAACCCGACAATAAATCATTCTTCATGGTTACAAGAGATCTATGGCGAAATGGATACATAGATGAAGTTAGAATGTTAATGAAGCTAGCCGGATATGAAATATCTAATAATGAATTAGAAGAACTTTACATCAAAGCAGACCAGTATGTAAAAAATGAAGAAGAAAAATGGAAAAGAATAAAGAGAGCGTGGGGAATACCGTAGAAAAGTTAAATGAGGTGTATCACAGCTGTGGGCAAGTCTGCTCAGAGTAGGAGTCTGGGTAGGTTCTTTGTTGTTATAGGGTTGAGTGCTAGTGATCGCTGGTTCGTTGATAGTGTACACGATAGCTTGGAGGAGGCTGAGCGACGGGTACACCAGATACGCAGTAGCTTCTACCACGAGGGCGAGGGCTTCAGGTTACCGGAAATACTGATACTAGAGGAGAAACAACGGTATAGACCAGTAAAAGGTAAAAAGAGTGTTAGGAAATAGTTTTTTCCTCTCATGCTAATAGTATATAATGGTGTCAGCATGGGCTTAATTACACGTGCAATAAAAGATTTATGTGAAAAAGCTGGAGGCGAACTAGTAGAGGAGCACGGACTAGTGAAATGCAGGCTTAAATCAGGTAAAATATCAATACTATACAATCGTGAAGCAAGACAGTACAAGATAGCAATAAATGACGTTGAAAAAGAGATCAGCGACAAAGTACCCCACTTGCAGTAGGTATAATGGAATATACTGGTAACAAATTAGAAGATGTATATGAGCTAAGATCCGCTGACTTTGCTAGAATAATCATCGACGACGTTGACGAAATAACTGCTATGGGCTTACCATACATTGATGCAATAACCATATACCGCAGAGAAAAACACTAACCTCAAACAAGTCACAGAAACACTCTTATCAATCTAGCAACTTTTTCCAACCTATCCCTCTATCCAAGCCAAGCATAAAACCTAATCATCAAGAGCAACTGTTTACGAGTCACATCATATCTTATACTAGTCACTCTGGGTACACCCAGATACAATATCATACTATTACTGGTATAAAAATAGGAGTCCAGACCCAGACACCTACAAACAATCACCAGCCTTCACCCGTGAAGGATCCCCACACGTAGAGAACATAGCACACCCAAGAAATCCCAGACCCAGAGACACAGATACCACAGCCCACCCCACTATTGTACATAAAGAACCCAGGTAAAAACAAGAAAAGAATAGAACAACAGTATTCTCAATCCAGTATAAGAGGAGTATATGGGAGGGGGAGGGGTCATTAATGGTCATAAATGTGTGTGTAAATTTTACACACACATCTCAAGCTTTAAAAGAATTGATAATCAATGGTTTTCATTTTCAATTTTTTGTTTTGTTTTGATAGGCGAAAAGTTTTTAAGCTTGTTTTACCAAGTTATAACACGGAACAAAAAAGCACAAGAGGTGATAACAAGAGCTGACGGTTAAGGTCCTTGCGTCCCCCAAGGGCGGGAAGTCCTTGGGGGTGGGATGAGGCTCCCTGGTAACAGGGAGTTGACCGCACGGTGGGGGTAGTACCC
>Ga0180301_10003436_pt1 | contig 12342 bp, 13 predicted proteins | sample GuaBasSediGuay16_FD_121797 | JGI IMG/M metagenome (GOLD analysis project Ga0180301, IMG submission 121797) | Subseafloor sediment microbial communities from Guaymas Basin, Gulf of California, Mexico - Guay16, Core 4569-2, 12-15 cm | ecosystem: Environmental > Aquatic > Marine > Hydrothermal...
TAGACGCAGTATCCTCCGGAATATGTTGGGGCAGGAATCCGGCGGAACCTACGATTCTAGAGGGCATTATGCCGTTAGCTAGGACGGAGGAGCAACTATACATCCATGCAATATTTAGGAAGACCTATTTGGACAAGACCATTAAACTCTTAACTGAAAAACCTGAAATATATCAATGCGATTGTCCTGTTTGCTCACATCATAGAAAAACTATGCCTAAGCCTAGCGATTTTGTCCAGCTAATGGACACTAACGATGTCAGTGTACATTACGCATACTGGAGAATAAAAGAACTAAAAATGTACCATAATAATCCCGACGCGTTGTTGAAGGATTTAGAGGCAGGATACAAAATACTTAAAGAATATAATGAAAAAGTTAGAGAGGAATATTTCTTCTTAGGTAAAGGGAGATATAGATTAACCATTAGCAATGCTCATTTAAAGACATGGATTAATGTTGTAAGAGATCATTTAAGATAGTTTCCAAACATATTATTCCATAGTGACTCTGTTAATCTATAATAAGAAAGTAGAGATTTAGGACCTATTTTTCTAGCTGATATAACCTCATTAACACTTCCTTTCTCGTCTATTACTAGCACTCCTATACCCTTCTTTTTACACCATTCTAGAACAGGCTTCGGTATTTTACGAAATCCCCTCATAGATATTGCTAGGTATGATTTGTGGGAAGCATATGTATACATGTCTGCTTGAAATAGTCCGCTACGCCAGTCATCTACTTTTACTTCAACCGTTATTACTTCTTTAGTAAAAGGCTTATAATCAGCTATTTTTCTGACCTTCACTATTTTATCTTTTGTCACTATTTTCTCAATATACAACGGATTTATCATGTTAATTACTTTCTTAATGTAGCTTTCAGAAAAGTTTAATGCTGACGCTAACTCCTTAATTGAAAGTACTTCTTTATCTAGCGCACTAAGCAGTCTAATTATGGTTCTTAAAGGTAAACCCTTAATTCTATGCTTTAATCTCTTGTTTACCTCAGAAGGATCTAACCGTATAGCTACAATATCAGCTCTTCCCATACCAGCAAATTGCTCGGTAAATACATAGTAGCCTTTATTCCTATAATACTTAAAAACATGTTGTGTAAGCTCTCTTTCTCGAATACGCAAAGATTTCACCTATTAAAGTATCATGATATAAATTATTAGTTATCCTAGATACTGAAATTACCTTTTATACCATTCTATATACAAATGTTTTTGGTTTTAGCCTAATAAGCATACTCAGAATAATGCAAAATACTAACATTATTCTCGATTTCTTCAGGTCCTTAAGTGTAGTTTGAATAGAGCTACTTATTTTTGAGTATTTATTTTAATAGCCTCAGATTTACAATACATAATTAGAGTATAAATGGTATGTTAAGGTTACTTAACTATGTTCTCTCAGTTAGTCTCTGCAATACTCCTTATGTCAACATCAATAGTAGTATACTTTATGGTATTACTTACTAGTGTATACTATTATTACGATTACCTTAGGGGAAAGCTTAAATCACTAGCCTTTTACGCTATAATTATTCTAATCTTCGCTTCAGCATTGCTTCTGATCATTAGCCCATTTATTAACATAGTTTACCTCCTTATACTTAGTTACTCAAACGCTTTTATCGCTACATTGGCATTTACTTTGCCCCTCCTACCGTTGCTACTGAGGGTTCTTAAATATCGATGCCGTAATGAAACAGTAAAGAAAATTAACAATGTAGAATTTGTCATTTGTGAAATGGATAACATTATTAATGCTTGGTATAATGCTAAAGAAAACAAAATCATCATTACTGATAAATTCTATAAAGTGCTTACTGAGAATGAGCTTAAAGCTATTATAATGCATGAGATGGGTCATAAGAGGAGTGGAAAATACATTAATCTAGTACATCAGCTCGTAACTACATGTTGGTATATGATTACAGTATCTATTGCGCTAATCCTGTCATTAGCTTTTAAGTACAGCACAGATGCCGTAGCTTTAGTCTCATTAATAGGTTTCTTTGCACCTTTTACACCAGCCGTAACAGTTTTAGCAATGTCTTGGAGTTGGATTCAGGAACATGAATGCGATATATATGCCCTAAAAAAAGTAAACTATGAAGCACTTATATCAGCACTAATTAAAGTTTACACATATAGCTCAGTAAGCGAATACCTAAAATACATTAATAACATAAGCATCAATAAGAAAGTTTTAGTTCGCGAAATAGAATTTTCAAAAATTCTAAGACGCCTATTTAGGCTCAGCTGGGATGTCCCCTTATGGTACATAGAGGTTCTTAAAAGACCAACATATTTAACACATCCTCCATTAGAACTTAGATTACTCAAAATAATTAATGAAATATAATTAATGAAATTAAGGTTGCATCTTAAATGCTTCAAACTCTAAAATGGACCTTTGACCCCTCCGGCGTATTCGAAATGTTCTTTAATAAATTTTCCCCTTTTGGCTACATCCCTATTGCTTAGAATTAGAGAGTTCAATTCTGCTGTTTTCAATATTTTTAACTTTTTCAAAGAATATATTATGTAACCTAAATGTCTGTGTTTGCTTTTGATGTGTTCAAGCATTTGCTTATGAAATCTATCATTTATTTCTCTATGAACAACATAGACGTACTCTATGCCGTAAAAGTAGTACCTCTCAGCATCATCAAATCCGTAATCTCCTGCTATCAGCCCTTTTCTGCTTTTATGTTCAAATCCTAAAAGCTTTTTACTTTCAGTTAATGCTAAAACATCCATTTCTTTAGTTACAATTAAAGTATTTAATGTCGGATCACTCATAATTTTATTTAGCAAATTCGCGGATTTAAAACCTGTAAAAGTATGTCTAACATCAAGAAGTTTCTCGTTTAAGAACATGCCAAGCCTACGTAACTGAGAAGCGAAAGCCATTTGCATGTATTTTTCATGCATTTCGGCATAATATATCCATTCCGCAGGTAATTCGGGCAGAACTACTTCATATGGAAGCCTTAAGAAGACCCTTCTTAGAGGCTTTATCACAATCCTTGGTGGCCATGGCTTTTTCCTAAGGCTTATTCTTTTTTTCCAAGTTTTCAACGACATTCACTTTACCTGTGTAGCAGAAGTACCATTTCTCCTCACCTTTGTATATGAGGACATCATATACTCCCTGAGGTAACTCTATATGGATAATGCCATGCTTATTAGATAGTCCGCCATCAATAACTACATCTTCCTTCTGAAAGAAAGCAAAACAACCCTCTATTGGAGAACCGTTTTCATCTACAAGTTTTAAAACAACACTATGCATCTTTATTTTTTCAAGTAATTTAAGATTTATTCCGAGCTCTTCTAACACGAAATTCTCACAAGCGCATAGGAAAGCTCTATATTTTTCCCGTAACTCATTAGGTATGAGAATGTATAGATCAATAAGCTTTAGTAATGCTTTAATGAGTTCTCTTTCGTTACGTGAATACCAAAGCTCATCACGTAAACTGTTCAGCTTACTAAATACCTCACTAAGTCTCTGGAAATCTGCGATGCCCTCATTATAAACTTTCGTTAAGAAACTATGAATTAAGTCCTTAAACATTCTTCTTCTATTATCCTCAGACGCTAGTAGATAAGCCCAGTCACATTTATGTTTCTCAGGTGACCTATGATAATAACAAAACTTTCTACCACAATAAGGACATCTATAAGTTTTAAAGGAAAAACCACCACAATAATCACATTTCTCCAATTTTAACAAAACCCAAACCTCCCTACTACAGTTACTCCTAAGTGCTATGGAGAATTAAAACTATACCCAATTCAAGCACAACTACAGATAATATACTCGCTCATAGACCTATCAGAAAACAAATGCAAAACCATACAAGTAAAACTACACCCATACAAATGAAAACACTTTCTTTTACAAACCGTTACAAACTAGGACCATAAGCAGTAAAGCAGGAAACCTTCCATATTAGTATCGCTAGTAAGCGTTTAACTTAGCACTTTAACTTCCTTTTATTGGCTATTTAAAAAGAAGGAAGAATTATTTGTGTTTCAATACATATTCAGGATAGAGTTCATGAATATACTCTGTTAGCTCCTTTGCTGTTAGCTTATTTAGTTTTGTCAGTATATCGTTTAAGTTCTCAAAGGGGATGTTTTTACATAACTGTTCATAGAGCCTTTTAGCTTCTTCTTTACCAGCCTTAGTTAACCTATATATAGGCATGCTTATTTCTTCATCACTTTTTTCAATAAATTCCTCATCTATCTCTATGAACCCTTGTAATACTAAGAATTCTATATCATATAGAACCTCCTTAGAAAATGGCCCATAAAGATATGGTTTAAAGCTATAGTATTCTTCATTAGGCAAATACTTTTTCAAATACTCCTGCATTAGGAATATAAGCTTTTGCAGCTTTGTTCTCCCTTTAACTACATTTACGGTGTATAGGAGAAGTAAAATCCACTTGTCCTTCCCTAAAAGTGGTTTTTCATAATATTTCCTAAGAAGCTCTATTATCTTAGCTATTCTCCTACCCTTTTCGGTCAGCATTATCTTTCTCGTAAACGGAAAAGCTCTTTCCTTTTCTTCAGCCACTAAACCTTGTTCCTTGAGTTCTTCAACTCTCTGCTCAATAGTTGTTGCTGAACCACCTACAGCCTTCACGAGCTCCCTCATTTTCCTAGAACCCTTTAGTAGCTCAAGCAAAATTTCTGGGGCCTTACTCCTAAATATCACATACATACGGAACACCGGAAATTCGGCGTATAGTAATGTGTTAGGAAGTATCTAATAAGTGTTACTATGCATGTAATCCGTAACACTTAAATACTGGGAAATATTAGGTTATCTTTAATGTAACACGTATAGCGAAGCTAGAAGAGAGTGGAAGTATGGCAAATATTGAAGTAGAAGAAGTTGCAAAAGGCAAAGGAATACCATTACGCGAACTCCACGTTAAAGTAGGAGAGGCACATTTTATAGCGCCTACAAGATCGCTAGCATATTCGGAATATAGACCATCCAACGAGACAGTATTAGCATCCGAACACTCCGTTATCGAAGTTTTCCGCAGAATAACCGCTGACAAACTCGCCTCCATAAGACATAATCCTGAAGAGAAAGACAAAGAAATAGGTAAATGGCTCAGACATGTAAGAAAATCTAAATCCACAGGAGGAACAGTATTCTTTATTCTAAAAATAGAAGGAGAAAACATAGACAAAGCCTCAGCAAAATTCCTAGCCGACACCATAAGCAAACTAGGTGCAGACATAGTTTCAACACCAATAACACTAGACCACAACCCAGCAGCCTATGCCAAATTCATAGAAGCATTCAACGAAGAATTCAAATCAACAACCTACGGTGCAAAAACAGAAGTAGCCTACACAGTACCTCCAAACATACTTAAAAACCATAAGGCAACACAAAAACTACTCGAAACATATTCGAAAAAGAAACCAACAATACTGCTAGTAGACTACAACGGCTCCAACCCGTTCTCCACCACATACACATCTTCAACAAAACGTCTTCACACATGGAAAACCAGCAAGCTCGAAAAAGCATTAGGACAACTAAGCATAACATATGGAATAAACATTAAACCAAAAAGCAGAAAATACCCTCTACCAGCAAGAGACCTAGCAACACTCTTCCTAGACTTCAACATTTTAGGATCAAACCATATACCCCTAAAACTACCTAAAGAAGTAATTGAGAAAATAAAGGAAACATACAAGCCAAAACTATTAAACATCGGAACCTACGGGTACTTGAGAATGGACGAAGCAAAAGACCAAATACCCGAAGAATACACGCCAAAAATAACCCTAAACATGGTTCAGCAATATAGTGAATTATACAAAGTATTTAACGCTGAAAGACAACTCATAGAAACAAGACACATAATAGATTTAATAGAAAAGGAAGAAGACCTAAAAAAGTACATTAAAAGCAAAGAACATTTAGACAATAAAGCCAAGAAAATAATACTCAACTACCATACACCACCCCTAGAATCAATTATAAAATAACTTGAGGAAGCAACAAACTATGAGATCTCTTACAAAATATTCCAAATGGTACAACATAATCCTAAACGTTAGATACAGCCTCTGCCCTCACGATTCAATAACTATAAGCAAAAACACTATAGAGCACCCATTAAAAGCAGGATTTAGAAAAACCATAGGAGAACCTATGGGCCAAATAGCTGATTACGAATACGTGTTAAGTGATGGAAGCAGAATACATGTAAGAGAATACGAAAACGCCTATGAAGTACATTGGGACATTAGAAGCCCTACAGTAGATCCAATAGGCCACTTAATATATGATTCTCCTCATGTTTTAATATCCATATTATACGGCATAGCTGAGGGATTAGATGAATATGTTAGTACTAAAGACTGTGAAAAAGCATTAACAAAAGCTGCCATAGGAGCGTTCGCTATGTACATTGGCTTCAAAATAACTGAACTCCTTATGAAAACACCATGTTGTTACTGAAATATGCATAAAATACACGTGAAGATTCGAGGTTAGAATATGGAACATGAAGTAAATAATAAACCTAAAAGTTCTCTAGACGAGAAGAAGAGTAGCATATGTGAAGACTACATTGAGTGCATGGTAGAAGTTGCTAAAGCAAACTATTGTTGAATTGAAGAGGCTAAGTGATCATGAAAATCCTATGAAAGAATGTGAAGAACTTGTTAACGATATAATAGGTTATATAGCTTATTATGCATGAGTAGGTAAAGAACGCAGTATAGACCTATTGGCTAGAAGAGCATTTTTAAACGCGTTAAACTTTATAATAGTGCCTACAGCCTACGGTGTTCTCGCAGATCTGCTCTTAGGAAATCTTCTAGCATGCTTCATGCAACTAAGACTAATAGTAGAAACATCAGCAAAAGCGCTGCTACAGACTATGTCGCAAAATTCAAAGAAATATCACTATATAGCATTGAAGCACTAGAATAATACTTAGAACAATATAAAGTAAGTACTTCTAAATTCCTAAAGGAAATATTTCCAGAAGTTATTGGAAAAGAAGCAGCTAACGAAACTTTAAAACTATGCTCCAAACTTTCAAGAACCTGGCTACACTTTAGAGGAATAGCCCAAAATCTCATAGGGTTTGAACATAAAAGTCGAAAAGGAGTAGAAAATGGAGATTACGGATTCGAAGATGCAGAGACATACTATTACTACGGCATAGAGTACATGTAAGTGGTTCATAGAGAAACAAGCCCTGAGTTTCACAAGGAAATATTGGGAACAGTAGAAAGAAAATATCCAACACTAAGATACATAATCTACACACCTGAAAAATTAAAAGTCATGAAAAAAGCAGCAAAGAACCCTTACATAAACAATGAACAAATACGGAAAAAAGGAGAATATATTGAGAAAGGATTCTCATATGCTGGAGGCACAAGCGGACCGTACTAAATTACATCGTTAACATTGGAACGTGCATAATATGCTCTATTTAACCATTATTAAATGGAGAACTTACAGTACAATCAAGCGTTTATAAAGACTATGTAGCAGTTAACGTTATAGGAACTTACTAAGCTCAGTAACAGCCTTTAGTGCCTCACGCGTTAATTTAAAAAGCTCTCTTTCGCTAAATCTAAGAAACGCATTAGGTTCATGCGCTAACTTATTTCTCACACTTCTTATCTTCTCTAATCTCTTATACATTTTCTTATCTATTAGCTTGGATGCTAAAAGAATCCTATTTAACTCTACAAGTCTTAAATTGCCAACACCTTTTAGTCCCAAAGGTTTAAAGATTTTCTCATTTACTAGCTGTGTACCATAAAATTCTATAAAAGCAGCATATCGAATTATCTCATGAGCATAAAAGCTTTTTCTCTGCTCCGGTGATCTCAGTCGACTACCTAGCGGAGTCACAAAAGGACAAGTTTCGTCAGTAATTCTACACCTATCAAGCTCCGGAATCTCTACTACCTTAATATAAGGACACAAAACAGCAGTATGAAAATGGGCATCAGTCCCTTTACCATCACCATGAGGATCAGGCTCTACAAGTACACTTAAAGTAACCTTAGTCTTCCCTATTAAACAGTAAAAAGGTATAGAAACATCCACATCGTATTTACTAGGCCTCTTTAGTTTATTTGTAAATTCGTTCTTGAAATCATCCATTTATACGGTATCCCTTTATTTTTATTTTAAACTGGTATCTTATGCTATTTAAGCTAGGAGATTTAAAACCAATCTTAATTACCTGGCTTACAGTAATTAACCTTAATATAAACTAGCCTATCATTGAAATAGGAAAGATTAGATCCTTCGGGTTTTGGGATACTTAATCTTTGCAATGTTCTTTATCCCCTAGAAGAGAAGATTATGCTATAAGGAGAATAGGCACTAGTTTCTACATAATTTTTTCTCCATTCTTTCTGAATATATGTAGTTTTCTTAGGTTAAACGATATACTTACGTGGTCATCAGGTTTCCACAGCAGGGTACTGAGGGATCTAGCTACGATTTTGATATTGCCTATTCTTAAGTGTATAAGCATGTCAGGGCGCAGAGGTTCTATAAGCTCTATAGATGCTGAAATAGCGTTGCTTGATCTTTCAGGCAGTATTGTTATGTCCTCTGGTCGTATTCCTAGGATTACCTCTTCTCCTTCAAGAACATCTACTTCTCTACCTCTCTCATATGATATATTTATCTTGAAGTCTCCACAGTCAAGTACATAGAATCCATTCCTTAATTTAACTATACACTTTATGAAGTTCATAGAGGGGCTTCCTATAAAGCTTGCAACAAACATGTTCTTGGGGTTTTCATAGACTTCTTCAGGTGTTCCCACTTGTAATAATTTACCATTCTTCATTACTGCTATTCTATCACCTATGGACATAGCTTCTGCTTGATCGTGTGTTACATATACTGTTGTAACCCCTAGTCTCTTCTGGAGTTTTCTAAGCTCTACTCTCATCTGGGTTTTCAACTTTGCATCTAGATTGCTTAAGGGCTCATCTAAAAGGAATACATTAGGCTCTCTAACAATAGCTCTAGCTAGTGCAACTCTCTGTTTTTGACCACCAGATAACTGTCTTGGCTTCCTATTTAGTAGCTCCTTTATGTTTAGCATTTCAGCTACTTCCAGAACCTTCCTCCTAATATTGCTCTCAGAGTATCCTCTATTCCTAAGGGGGAAGGCTATATTATCATAAGCAGTCATATGTGGGTATAGTGCGTAGTCTTGGAAGACCATAGCTACATTTCTATCCTTAGGTGACATGTCATTCACGAGTGTATTGTCAAAGTATATTTCACCTTCATCAGGGCTCTCTAATCCAGCTATTAGACGTAGTGTTGTTGTTTTACCGCAACCACTAGGACCCAATAGTACAAGTAGTTCACCATGCTTCACAGTGAGGTTTAGATGGTCTACCGCTACTACATTTCCAAACCTTTTGGTTAGGTTAACTAGTTTAATTTCAACCATTCATTATCACCCCTTAACGGCACCCGCCATTAAGTTTGGAATGAAGTATTTCTGGAATAATATGAAGACTATTACGGGAGGAATAGTTGCAATAACCATACCTGCTGAGAGTAGAGTCCATAGTGTCAAGTATTTTCCATGGAATAGGGCTAAACCTACCGCTAGAGTCCTCATATTGGATGATGAGGTTGCTGTAAGAGCCCATGTGAATTCATCCCATCCATAGAGGAAGGAGAATATAGCTATAGTGGCTATTCCCGGCTTGGCTAGTGGGAGCATTATCTTCAGGAATATACCTAGCTCAGAGCATCCATCAATTCTAGCAGAGTCCTCTATAGACCTTGGGATAGCACTAAAGAACCCCCTAAGAATATAGATTGACATAGCAAGATTCCAACTAGTATAGGGGAATATTAGGCCTAGATATGTATCCATTAAGCCTAGAGCTCTAATGAGTATAAAGTTTGGTATTATAGTAACCATACCGGGTATCATTAGTGTCATAAGGAACATATAGAAGAGGGGCTCCTTCCATCGAAACTCTTTACGGGCAAATATGTATCCAGCAAGAGATGATATAACTACTACTAAGAATGTTGTAACAGATGCTACTATGAAGCTGTTAAGAAACCATCTACCAAAGGGGACTATTGTTAAAGCTTGTACATAGTTTTCTAGTATCGGTTTCTGAGGAATAAGGCTTGGAGGGAAACTGAAAGCCTCATACTGGTTCTTAAATGACGTCGACACCATCCATAGGAAGGGGAATATCATTATCCATGCTCCAACCAATAATATGAAGTATATGAAGAATCCCTCAAGGTACCTTAAGATCTTGGGGGGCATCGCCTTTATCACCCTAGTATTCTATCCTCTTACTCAAGATCCTCCTCTGGATTATACTAATGGTTAATGTGATTGTTAGAAGAAATAGCGCCATGGAGGATGCGTAACCAAAATTGAGATAGCTAAATGCGTTCTTGTAGAGGTATGTGTTTATGACTTCCGTGCTATGGAGGGGCCCTCCCGCAGTTAGAATATAAATTTGTACGAATGCGTTTAGGGCACCAATGGTTAGTAGAACCGTTACAGTCGCTATTACGGGTCTGAGTAATGGGAGAGTGATATACCTGAATCTTCGCCACCTATTTGCACCATCTATTAATGCTGCATCATATAGGCTTTGGGGTATAGTCTGTAAACCAGCTAGGAATATTACCATATTCCATCCTATACCCTTCCATATAGTTACAAGCATAACTGCATAGAGTGCTATCGATGGGTCTTGAAGCCACCTAATAGGCTCCTTAATTACACCTAGTGAAAGTAGCACGTAGTTCAGAAAGCCATATACTGGATCGTAAATCCACTTCCATATCAACGAGACAACAGTCCATGATGTTATTACTGGTATATAATATAGAGCTCTAAAAATCACTTTACCTTTAATCCCCTGATTTAGAAGTAACGCTATTGCGAGGCCGAGAATTATCTGTATAGGAACAGTAACTATAGTATAAATGAAGGTATTTCTTAATGCTATTATGAATACTGGGTCAGAGAACATTTTAAGGTAATTTTCTAAACCTACGAATCTCACATCACCTATTATATGCCACTCAAAGAAGCTTATGTATAAAGAGTAAAATATTGGAAAGAGCTCAAAAACAAAGTAGAAGGATAAAGCAGGTAATAAAAAAAGTATAATAGGCGATACTGATCTAGCCACCAGTTTAGCCACTAGGGCCCCCCTTCAATGGTATACTCTAGCTTCCCAGTATTTTATTCACTTCTGCTGCTATAGCATCAAGAGCCTCTTTAGGTGTCTTAAGACCTAGTAGTGCAGCCTCAACTTCTCTATGAATTATCTCCTTCATCTGGGCGAACTTCGGGTGAGGTGTTCTGGCTCGTGCAGTCTCCAGTTGTTCCATGAATACTTTATAGTAGGGGTCAGTTGACAGTTTTGGAACCAGCGACCTCAATACTGGTATTTGGCCTACTTCGAACATTTCTAACTGAAAACGTTCACTTATTAGGAATTTCACGAATTTCCATGCTGCTTCAGGGTGCTTGGTTTGCCTAAATATTACAACATCCTCTCCGCCAACAATTGATGCAGCATATTTTCCTTTAAATAGTAAAGCAACGCCTGTCTTTTCCTCTGCTACCTCCTTATCAACACTTGCCACGAGCGGTTTACCCCATGGGCCCATGATCATCATCGCATAACGGCCAAGTGCAAAGCCTCTCCAGACGTCGGTACCATATTCAGCAACTTTGTATTTGTGTATTAAATCTACGAGGAACTGTAGGGCTTCCACTCCCTCAGTGCTATTTATGATACATTTCTTCATGTCCTCGTCTAAAAAGTCTCCACCGTTCTGCCATAGGAATGGGAAGAAGTGCCAGGGCCAAGCACCACCTATAGCTAAACCATACTGATCAATTTTACCATCACCATCCTTATCTTTAGTTAGCTTCTTTGCGAACTCCAATAGCTCCTGCCATGTTCGTGGTGGATGGTCGATGCCGGCTTCAGCAAAGAGATCCTTTCTATAGAAGAGCACACGGGTATTAGTGTCGAGTGGAAGACCGTAATAATGTCCATTCCATTTACAAGTCTCTAGAGGGCCAGGAAAGAAGTTGTTTAAATCAATGTTATCTCTTTCAATAAATTCATCTAGTTCAAGTAGAGCACCAATGCTAGCGAACTCTGGAACCCATATTATATCCATTCTAACTACGTCTGGTGCTGTACCAGCTGCCATAGCAGTAATAAGTTTGTCGTGAAGTGCACCATAAGGTATAGCCTCCATTTCCACTTTAATA
>Ga0180301_10003437_pt1 | contig 12340 bp, 15 predicted proteins | sample GuaBasSediGuay16_FD_121797 | JGI IMG/M metagenome (GOLD analysis project Ga0180301, IMG submission 121797) | Subseafloor sediment microbial communities from Guaymas Basin, Gulf of California, Mexico - Guay16, Core 4569-2, 12-15 cm | ecosystem: Environmental > Aquatic > Marine > Hydrothermal...
AAAATCTCTAAAAAAAGAGGGAGGGGGAAATGGGGATTTTCTTTTTCAAAAAATTTTTTTACAAATTCAAATCTCTCAGGGATTTCTCCAGCAAATAAATTCTGAATCGCTTTAATTGTTTTCAACCACCTCTCAAATTTTTCTGGTTGATTTAAAAACTCTATCACTCTCCCGGGCCTTCCTTCAGCTAATATCCTTATTTGAGGAGAAATAGTTTTTTTAAATGAACTTTCAATTTCTTCTGGTTTAACTGGATAAAATTTTAATATTCCACACCTTGAACGGATTGTTTCAAATAAAAGATGAGGCTGAGAAGTAATTAACAAAAATAAAGTTTTACCAGGAGGTTCTTCTAAAGTTTTTAAAAGGCAATTTTGAGCCATTGGATTTAAAGCTTCAGCTCTATCAATAACTACTGACTTAAAAGAAGAAAGTTGAGGTTGAAAACTTAATTTCTTTTGAAGCTCTCGAATTTGATTAATTTGAATTTCTTTGTTTTTGGGAGTAATTAAAATTACATCCGGATGTTTTATTTTTTCAATTAAAGAGCAATGAAGGCATTTCTGACAGGGTTTTTGTTGAAAATCCTTCTCTTGACAATTTAAAAGCTTAATAAATTCTAAAGCGATTTTTCGTTTCCCTACTGAATCTACCCCAGTAAATAAAAGGGCTTGAGGCACTTTGTCTCTTTTAGCTAACTTTTTTAAGAATTTCCATTGGATTTTGTGTCCAATAATTTCCATTTATTTTTTGGCCATTATGCTTCGTTTATAAACCTCCAAATTTTCAAGGACTATTCCTGTTCCCTTTACTACGCAATAGAGAGGCTCTTCAGCTACAAAACAAGGTACCCCTATTTGTTTGGTAATAAGTTGATCAAGTCCTCTCAGTAAAGCCCCTCCACCCGAAAGTATCATTCCTTTGTTCATAATATCGGCTGAAAGCTCAGGAGGGGTTTCTCTCAAAACTTGTTTTATAGCAGAAATGATTTCCAAGCAAACATCAGAAATTGCTCGAGAAATCTCATTGGAAGAAATTTTAATATTTCTGGGAAGGCCGGAAATTAGATCTCTTCCTCTTACCTCAAAAAAATCTTCTTTCTTTTTGGGGATGGCTCTCCCTATTCTTATTTTTATCTCTTCAGCTGTTTGGGTTCCTACTGCTAAATTATATTCTTTTTTAATATAATCAGCTATTTTCTCATCCATTTTATCTCCGCCCACTCTCACTGAATTTGCAGTGACAATTCCTCCCAGGGAAACTACTGCAATCTCGGAAGTCCCTCCACCAATATCAATTATCATATTCCCTTCACAAGAATTAATGGGAATACCCGCTCCAATTGCTGCTAAGATTGGCTCTTTAGCTATATAAGCCGCTTTCGCTCCCGAGGAAAGAGCAGCTTCAATTACTGCTCGTCTCTCAGTAGAAGTAGCTCCTACGGGAACTGAGACTAACACTTCCGGTTTAAAAAGAGAGAGTTTTCCTTGAGCTTTTTGGATAAAATATTTTAGCATTGCTTTTGTTACTCGGTAATCAGCAATTACTCCATCTTTCAAAGGTCGGTAAACTTGAATTGAATCAGGAGTTCGTCCAATCATTGTTTTGGCTTCTTTCCCCACTGCTAAAATTTCATTCTCGGGACGAGACACAGCCACCACCGAGGGCTCATTCAAAACTATCCCCTTTTTAGGGACAAATACTAGAGAGTTACAAGTACCAAGATCAATTGCTATTTTAGTGACAAACATGTTTGAAAATCTCAAATGTTAGATGCCATCCCGCTGAAAGCGGGATAACATTTGAATTTGGTTTTGAGTTTTGACATTTGAGCTTTGACATTAAGCGGAGGCCCGCTTAATCTCTGCCCCCAATCTCTGTAATCTCTCCTCTAGCTTCTCGTATCCCCTATCTATTTGTTCAATGTTTTTAATGGTGGTTACTCCTTGAGCCATCAAGCCTGCCAGCACTAAAGAAGCTCCCGCCCTGATATCCCAAGATTCAATTGTTACTCCCTGAAGCGGAGTTTTGCCAAAAATAAAAGCTCTATGAGGATCACTAACTTCAATATCAGCCCCCATTTTCTTTAATTCTTGGGTATAGTTTAATCGATTCTCATACAAAGGGTCGTGAATTAAACTTTTTCCTTTAGCTTGGGTCAAAAGGGGAACTACCAAGGGCAAAAGGTCAGTAGGAAAACCAGGATAAGGAAGAGCTTGAATTCTTGCTGGTTTAAATTCGCTCTTTCCCCATACCTCAATTGAATCTTTATTTCTCTTAAATTCCACCCCTATTTCTTTTAATTTGACTAAAAATAAATCTAGATGTTCTGGATTTAATTTCTTCACTAAAACCCTTCCTCTATTGCCCGCTCCTATTGCAACAAAACTCCCACCTTCTAAATGATCAGGAATTATTTTATGTTCTGCTCCTTTCAATTTTTTCACTCCTTGAATTCTTAATGTGTGAGTGCCAATTCCTTCAATCTTTGCTCCCATCTTTTCCAATAATTTTCCTAAATCCTGAACCTGAGGTTCTTGGGCCGCTCCCTTAATTATCGTTTCTCCCTCAGCTAAACAAGAGGCCATCATTAAGTTTTCAGTGGCGGTCACGCTAAATTCGGGCAAAATAATTTCTTTTCCAACAAGTTTATTTCTTTTAAAATAATAAAAATCACCCTCTCTTACGATTTCACTCCCTAATTCTTGTAAAACTTGTAAGTGAGTAGTAATAGGTCGAACCCCTATTCTGTCTCCGCCCGGCCGAGAGATTTTGAACTCAGTAAATCTTGGCAAAAGAGCACCAATTAAAAGCACAGAAACTCTAGATTTGGAAACCCTTTCAAAATCTATTTTTTCCGGATTTATATTCCCTCCGCTCTTAATTTTCACTTTTCGTTCTTCCAACCACTCAATTTCTGCCCCCATTCCTTTTAAGATCTCCAAAAGATTTAAAATATCACTCACTAAAGGAATGTTTTCTAAAATTATCTCCTCATCAGTCAGTAAAGCAGCAGCTATCAAAGCACCAGCTGCATTTTTAGATCCTCTTACCTCAATTTCTCCCTCAAGCACTCTCCCTCCTTCAATAACGAACTTCTCACTCATATTTTTATACTTCACTTTACCTCAAAATCCACAATTTATCAAGCAAAACAACCCGTTTTTAGAGGGATTTGGCAAGGAATTAATTTTAGTTTAGAATTAAAAAAGATATGCAAAAAACAACCCGAAAAGTAATCTTAATCTCTACAATTTTTGTTTTTGTAGTGATTACTCCTTGGATTCTGTTGCGAGCTCAAGGAATAAGATTTGACTTCAACCAAAAGAAATTTGTGAAAACCGGTGGAATCTTTATTGATGTTTTAAATCCTAAGGTCGAAATTTACCTCGATGGAAAATTTAAAAAGCGAACCCACTTCCTTTCTAATTCGATTTTTATTAAAAATCTTTTACCCAAAGATCACAAAATTGAAGTTAAAAAAATCGGCTACTTCCCTTGGCAAAAAACCTTGAAAGTTGAAGAAGGGAAAGTTACGGAAATTAAAAATATTCTTTTATTTAAAGAAAACCTCAACTTCGATCTTTTAGGAAAAGATATTAAAGATTTTTTAATCTCCCAAGATGGTAAAGAAATGCTAGTGAAAAGAATGAAAGAAAACCAGTGGGAGTTTTTAATTGTAAATCTTTTAACAAATGAGATTCATAAGGTTTTTTCTTTTCAAGACCTGGAAAAAGATATCAAAGTTAAATTAATTCAATGGCAAGAAAATCAAAAGCAAATTTTGTACCAAGAAATTACCGAGCCCCAAAATTTCATAATTGTTGATTACAATCTCTTTCCCCAGATCCAAATAATTCATTTTTCTTTAAAAGGAAACATTAAAAAAATTGCTTTCAATCCTTTACGAGAGTATGAAATTTTATTTTTAAGAGAAAACAATTTATTTAGAAAGAATATCAAATCGGAAAATAAAGAAAATCTTCTTCTCTCCAATATAGTTTGGTTTGAAATTCAAAATGAAAGTTTATTTTCCTTAGACTCCTCTGGTTTTATCACCAGAATTAATCTCCTCAATCAAAAAAAAGAGGTTATAAACAAAGTACCTCTTTCTTTCTCCCAATCAGCTGAATTTGAAATAAAAATTTTAAAAGATACCCTATTTTTAAAAATTGACAAAACTCTTTTTTTGCTTTCCTCAAAAGGAGTTTTTGAAAAAATCTTTGAAGGAGTGGAAGGATTTAAAATTTCCCCTACTCTCCAGGAGTTAGTTATCTGGGGAAATAAAGAAATTTGGCTTTTTAAAGATAATTTAGTATTTTTAAATCGATTCTCCCAGAGCCCCGAGTCTCTATTCTGGTTAACTCCTTATCATTTGATATTTAATATTGGCAAGGAGATAAAAATAACCGAAACTGATCTCCGAGATTATCTCAATATTATAACCTTAAAAAAATTTAAAAATCCCAAAATTAATTTTAGTGACTCTTTGAAAAAGCTTTATGTTTTAAGCGAAGAAAATCTATTTGTTTCTGAAAAATTAATACCTTGAAAGAAACTGTGACCCTTTAATATAGAATCTCCAAAGTTTATCTTTCCACTCTCTAGCATACTCAATCCCAATTCTTTTTGATCTTACAATTTGGGATTTTTTTATTTTCTCTCCTCTATCTTCTACCCACAATCTCTTTGATTTGCACAAATCTTCTCCATAAAATGACCCATCTAATTTTAACCATCTACACAATTTCCCGGGCCCATTTGCTAAATTCTTAAATTTTGATTCTTGCTTTTTAAATCGCTTTGTTCCGACTTGTGGCTCTAAAGCTCGAATTAGAACACACTCGGGTTTGCCTTCTCTTTCGGTGGTAATATTCAATTGCCAATACATTCCATAGACTAAATAAATATAACAATGGCCTCCTTTTAAGTATTCAGCTCGATTTCTTTTGGTAATTTTTCCTCCGTAAGCATGGGAGGCTTTATCTTGAGGTCCAATATAGGCTTCGGTTTCAACAATTTTGCCACTTAATATTTTTTTGCCGATCTTTCTCACTAAATATTTCCCCAAAAGCTCTTTTGCCACTTTTAAAGTAGGACGTTGAAAAAATTTTCGGCCTAATCGTTTTCTCATAAAACCTGACCAAATTTTTAAATTTCATTTTCAGCTGTTTCAGCTTCTATTTGTTTTTTAAATTCTGGCCAACTCATTTCTTTTTTCCCAATTAGGTCGCAAACTTCCCGAAATTGGCAATACCGACATTGCCAGTTATCAGGATAATCAGGTAAAGGAAAAGGAATAACATCATTATCAATTTTTCTTTTAAGTTCTTGAAGTTCTTTTAAGAGTTTCAGGCATAAATTTCGATCATAATTTAAAATAAACTCTTTCAGATCTTGAGTGTCTTTGCTGACATACAATAAAATCCCTTTGGGGATCTGGAAAAAATGCAAATAAAGTTGAATTTGATTCACATTATCCTCTTTTGGGGCATCAAGTTTTTCAAAAAGCATACTGTTGATGCTTTTTATATCCAGAAGATAAAGCTCGTTATCAATGCTTAAAATAGCATCGGCTCTTCCTGAAATTATTTCTTGAGGAGGCATATCAATTTCTGAAGCTACTACCCTGACTTTTTGAGCTCCAAACAAAGCTCTCATAATCAACCGATGGATATAATCACCGTGATCAAACATTCTCAAAACCCTTGCTTCCATTTCTTTTCGGGGAGCTTTTTTAAACTTAAAAAAGATGGCTCGGGGACATTTTCCTGCGTCAGTGATATAAAAATGAGTTTGGGCTTTATCGTTTTCTTTATCTAAATAATATTTGTCAATAAGTTCTTTAAGCATAATAATATTATCGTTTTGACCACTGAGGGGCTCTTCTTGCTCTTTTTAAGCCAGGTTTTTTTCGTTCTCGCATCCGAGGATCGCGTGTTAAAAAACCAGCTTTTTTTAAGGGTTTTTTAAACAAAGGGTTAAGTAAAACTAAAGCCCGAGCGATTCCATGGCGGCAAGCTTCCGCTTGAGCCGAAAGTCCTCCTCCTTTCACGATAATTGAAAATCTAAATTTGTCCAAGCATTTTAAAACTTCCAAGGGGGCTTGAACTTTCTTTTGTAAAGAAAAAATCGGAAAGTATTCTTTAAAAGGTTTCTCATTTACTATAATTTCTTTTTTGCCTTGGGTAAAAAGTCGAACCCGAGCCGTAGCCGTTTTCCGCCTCCCTACAGCTTGAAAGTATCTTATTTCTTTTTTGCTTTCTTTCTTTTCTTTTTTAGAAACCTCTTTCTCCTTTTCGGTTGTCTTTTTTTCTTTTGGCATAAATTAAATTATTTTCAATCGTTTTATCATTTTTTTTCTCAATTTATTTTTTGGCAACATCCCCCAAACTGCTTTTCTTAAAACTTCCTTAGGGTTCTTTTCAAAAAGACGTTCCAAAGGAATTTCTTTTAATCCTCCAATATAGCCAGAATGCTTCAAATAAATCTTTTGTTTTAATTTCTTTCCGGTAAATTTTATTTTTTCTACATTTTTAACCACTACAACATCTCCCATATCTCTGGAGGGGTCGAAATCAGTCTTGTTTTTTCCTCGCAAAATTTTTACAATTTCAACCGCCAATCTCCCCAAGGGCTTACCCGTAGCATCAATTGTATAAGTTTTTCGGTCCATAATTAAATTTCTCGATTGATTATAGAGATGCGAATTAACGAATTTATTTAATCTTTTAACTCGTTAACACGTTAATCTTTAATTATTTTATTAATTCAATTATAGCCATTTTTGCTCCATCTGACTTTCGAGGACCTAATTTCACAATTCTTGTATAGCCTCCTTTTCTCTCTCGGTAACGAGGGGCAATTTCCTCCATTAATTTTTTTACTATATTTTTAGCTAAAAATCGAAGAAGATATCGCCTGGCCGCCAAATTTCCTTTTTTTGCCCGAGCAATTAATCTTTCAGCAAAACTTCGCAATTCTTTCGCTCTACTTTCAGTAGTTTTTATCTTTTCCTGGAGAAAAAGCTCCCGAGCCAATCCTTTTAATAAGGCTCTCCTTTGATCTCGAGATCGGTGAAATTTTTTTCCTTTTTTGAGATGGCGCATAGAATTTTCGTCGAAAACTCAAAATTTTAAAAATCATTCTCCGTCTTTTAATTTAAGATTAAGTTTCTTTAACACTTTCTTTATCTCCTCTACTCCCTTCTCTCCTAAACCCTCAAGATTGAGAAGATCTCTCTCTGATTTCCTTAAAAGACCTCCAACTGTTCTAATTCCATTTTTCACTAAAGCATTCTTGGTCCGTTCAGAAACTTTTAACTCCTCAATTTTCATTTTTCGGATATCTTCTTTTTCTTCCTCTTTCTTTTCCTTAGGAGATATTTCCTTTTCCGATTTCTTTTCAGAAATTTTCGAAAGTAAAGAGAAATGATTTAAAAGAATTTCTGAAGCTTCTTTCAAAGCTTCTTCCGGAGATAATGTGCCGTCAGTTTCTATTTCTATTTTCAATCTATCAAAATCAGTCCTTTTACCAACCCGCATATTCTCTACCCAAAATCCTACCCTTTTCACTGGAGTAAAAATAGCGTCAATAGGAATAACTCCGATTTCTTTCTTTTTTATCTCTCTTCTCTCTACTGGTTCGTATCCTACCCCCTTTTCAATTTTAACCTCCATATTAAGGGAAGCTTGCGATTTGGTTAAAGTAGCAATGTGAGATTGAGGGTTGGCAATTTCTACTTGGGGAGGTAATTTAAAATCTTTTCCTTTCACTTCTTTTTCTCCTTTCACATTCAAAGTTGCAATTTGGGGTTCTTGAGCAAAACTGCGAAATCTCAATTTTTTAAGATTAAGGAGAATCATAACCACATCCTCTAAAACTCCCGGCAGGGTAGAAAATTCGTGAGCCACTCCTTTAATTTTAACTTCAGTAATTGCTGCTCCTTCTAAAGAAGAAAATAAAACTCTCCGCAAACTGTTGCCGATGGTTACTCCATAGCCTGGATACAAACCTTCAATTTCGAACAAAGCGGTATTTCCTTTTTTTTGAATAATTTTTGGTTGAGATGGTAAAGGAATCATATGGATGATTATCGTAAACCGCAAATAGAAAACCGTAAATAAAAGGTAATGAAAAATTACGGTTCCCGATTAGCGATTTACGGTTTAGGTATTATCTTGAGTAAAACTCGAAAATTGCTGAAACATCAAGTGGCACCCCAATATCCTCACCAGTTGGCTCCTCGATTATTTTTCCTTCCAATTTTTGGCTATCTAATTTCAACCAAGCTGGCGGCTGATAGTTTTTTAAAAAAACTGAAAGATTTTTAAAATAGGGTTTTTTCTTCTTGCTTTCTTTAACCGAAATAACCTGACCTTTTTCTACTTGAAAAGAAGGAATATTTACTGGTTTTGAATCCACTAAAAAATGACCATGGCTGACAAGTTCTCTTGCCTCTCTGCGGGATCTAGCAAAACCCAATCTGAACACTACATTATCAAGTCTTTTTTCTAATTTTTTTATCAACAAAATCCCTGCATCTTCGACTTTCCCTCGCGCTTTTAAAATCTCCTCTACATATCTCTTAAATTGATTTTCTCTCAGTCCATAATAATTTTTCAATTTTTGCTTCTCATTTAATTCCTTTCCGTACTCAGAAAGTAATATCGACCTTCTTCGTTTTCTTTGAAGTCCTGGGGGATAAGGTTTTTTTACCATTGGGCATTTAGGAGAAGAACATTTTTCTCCTTTCAAAAACAATTTCTGCCCTAACCTCCGACAAATTTTGCAAACATTTTTTTTCATACTCTCCTTGGTTTTGGGGGCCTACAGCCATTATGAGGAATAGGAGTAATATCTCTTATTCTTCGGATCTCTAATCCTTGATTAGCTAAAGTTTTTAAAGCAGTATCTCTTCCTCCACCAATTCCTTTTACCAATACCTCAACTTCTTTTATTTTTAATTTATTACAAGCATTTCCGATAGCTTGAGCTACCTGGGAGGCAGCAAAGGGAGTACCTTTTTTTGTGCCTTTAAACCCCAAACTTCCCGCACTTCTCCAAACTAAAACATTTCCTTTTTCGTCAGTTAAAGTGAGGATGGTATTATTATAGGTTGAAAGAATATAAACCCTCCCCTTCCTTATCGGCTTTGGAGGTTTAATTTTTATCTCTTTCTGGAGACTTTTTTCAACTTTCTCTTTCTCCTTTAAAAGTTCCTCTTCACTTTTTTGGACAACTCGCTTTTTCCCCATAAATTTAACCCTTCAAGTTTTAGAGTTTAAGGTTTAAAGTTTACAGTTTACAGTTTACAGTTTACAGTGTATAGTGTACAGTTTATGGTTTATGGTTTATTACTTGGGGGCTGGAGGTGCTTTTTTCCCTGAACCTACTGTCCGTCTTACATTTCCTCTCACTGTCCTAGAATTCTTTCTTGTTTTTTGCCCCCTCACTGGTAATCCTTTACTATGACGAATTCCACGCCAACACTTAATTTCTCGAAGTCTTTTTATGTTAGCTAAAATCTGCCGCCTTAACTCACCTTCTATTTTATAATCTCCCTCCTCGATTATCTTTCGCAACTCACCAATTTCTTTCTCACTTAAATCTCTTGTTTTTTTCATCGGATTAATTTTCGCTTTTGAGAGAATTTGCAAAGCTAAAGCCCTCCCTATTCCATAAATATAGGTTAAAGCAATGGCTATTTGTTTATTTTCCGGGATGTTTACCCCCGCAATTCGTGGCATTTTATTTAGAAATGAGTTTATAAGTACCTTCGCTGGGTGCTCCCTTTAGTGAATGAGAGAAATCTCATAAATCCAAACCCATTCACTCATAAACTCATAAACTCATCAACTAATAAACTAATTCTTATTTCCCTTGCCTCTGTTTGTGCTTGGGATTCTCACAGATTATATAAACTCGTCCCTTTCGCCGGACGATTTTGCATTTCTTACAAATTTTTTTTACTGATGGTCTAACTTTCATATTATTTTAATCTATAAACTATTCTTCCTCGGTTTTCATCGTAAGGGCTTACTTCCACTAAAACTTTATCTCCCGGCAATACCTTAATCCGATGAAGTTTCATTTTTCCTCCCAAGTGAGCCAAAATTTCCCTACCATTCTCCAGCTTTACTTTAAACAATAAATTTGGGAAAGCCTCAATTACTTGCCCTTTTTCTCTAATTCTTTCTTTTTCCATTGTATAATTATCAAATTTAGCAAATTTTATTTAAAAAGTCAACTTTTTCTATTAGGGAATCAATTTTATTTTTATTCTTTCGGGATTGTGGGGAGCCTTTTTAATCCAAAATGGCCAAAATTTAAACTCAATTTTTTCAACTTGAGGCCAGCTTTCAGAAACAATTTTTTCAATCTCTGTTTTGGAAAGTCCTTTAATTTGAGAAGTCAGGGTCGCTTTGGAGATCTTAGTGTAAGTTTCTACCTCAACTTCTAAATTTAGAATCATTTTCCCTTCTTCAGGAATTAAAGTTTGGGGAGAAAAATTTAATTTTAAAGAATCTGGCCAAAAACTCTTCACTGAAGGAATTTTATTTAATAGTAACTTAGTAGCAAATTCTTTTAAATCAGCTAATTCAAAACCTAACCCCTTTATCTTAATCTTTCCTTGACAATTAAATTCCGAAAGCCGGTCTTCGGGTTTGCCAAAGCAAGAAATTTGAGAGTCCTCTTCAAATATTGCATCTTCAACTAAAACAAAATCTTCAGGAATTTGAGATTTTAAAGAATTCTTAGCTAATTGATAAAGATCTTCCTTTAACTTTTCTTTTGCCTCTTCTATGTCTTGGGTTGTTATTTTTTTCACTTCTTTTTTGAAACCTCCTTCCATATTTTTTTCTGATTCCCCCCAAATAGTATAATAAAAAGCAGTACCTGCTAATCCTGGAACTGAAAATTTTGAGGGACCAATATTATAATCCTCTCCTGGTTCTTGAGCTTCAACTTCTACCGCAACTTCGCTTGGAATAACTTTCCCATTTATTACTTTCGCTGGAGGTAAATATATTTTTTTCAATGCTCGAAAAATCTTTCCTCCTTCTGAAGAGAGAAAACGAGTTTTTTCTCTTAAAGTAAGGGGGGTGGGTGGGGTGTGAGCATTATACACTCGGATAACTCCCCGAGCATTCTTTGCTTCAAAATCAATTCCTGAAGCTTGGAAAGTTTCCCATTTCTCTTTTTCTTTTTTGAAGAACTGTCCGGGAATAACAGCATTTTGGAAATCTACTTCAATTTGGGAAATATTTACTTCAACAATTTGTTGAAATTTTTCTAAATCAGTTTTCGGTTTTACCCCCAAAGTTAATTGGGGGTGGAAACTTAACCAAATAATTACTCCCAAGATTAAAACCAAAAAGACCAAGCTGATTTTCAGCCAAAAAGGAAAATGAGGTTTTTTCTTTAAACCAGCTGAGGTTGGTAGAGAAGGAGATTCTTTTTGAGGAGGAGAAATATCAATGATTTTTTTTGGCATTTTTTTAGATAGTTAAAGTTAAAAGGAAAAGAGGAATGGCCCTTACCTCAAACCCTTTAATCTTTAAAATCTTAGAATTTTGGATTGAATTTTCTATTTGAGGTAAGAGGCTTCCCCCACCAAACAACAAGATTTCTCCAGCGAAAGAAGGAAATCTTTCTTTAATGATACCCTCAAAAGATTCTAACCAATTTTCCAAAGTTTTTTTTAAAATCCCTTCTATTTTTCTCTGAACCCCAACGCTTAATTTTTTCTGAGAAAATTTTTCTTTTAAAACTTCTGCCTCTCTCTCACTAATTCCTAAATCTTCTTTAAGAGAATTAGTAAATTCTCCACCCCCAATTTGAAATTCTTCAATAAACTCAAGAGTTTCTTTAAAACCAAAAATTGCTGTATTCTTTTGACCAATGTCAACAAAAATTTTCCCAGAATCTTTCAATTCCTGAAAATACCTTATTAAGCCCTCTACCTCATGGCAAATTTCTATTTCTCCAATGGGTAATATTTTTCTTAGAATATTTAGATTAAAAGACCAATCTTTTCGAAGAAAGATAATTAAAACTTTAAAAACTAAATCCTCACCTTTCATTCCTAAAATTGTTGGCACCGGATAACCAGAAATTCTCTCTTCAACAATCTCTACTTTTACAATTTAAATTTCTTGAGCGAGCCAGTTGAATCTCTGAGAAATCTCTTTTTCTACCTTTCTTTTAGTCCTAAAAAAAACTTCTTGGTAAATTTCCTCTTTTTCTTTTCTTTCTATTCGCCCTTCTTCTTCTCTTTTTATATGGATTTCGAATAATCTTGCTTTCAAGATATCTGGAGAGAAAGTAATTTTTGCTT
>Ga0180301_10003439_pt1 | contig 12336 bp, 11 predicted proteins | sample GuaBasSediGuay16_FD_121797 | JGI IMG/M metagenome (GOLD analysis project Ga0180301, IMG submission 121797) | Subseafloor sediment microbial communities from Guaymas Basin, Gulf of California, Mexico - Guay16, Core 4569-2, 12-15 cm | ecosystem: Environmental > Aquatic > Marine > Hydrothermal...
ATGTTTACCGGCTGCTGCCTCAGCAACGCGACTCGATAAAGCAGGAGAAACCGTGCTCATGTCAATGTAAATAGATCCTGGTGCTGCGCCGGCTAAAACCCCGTTTTCACCGAGTGCCACATCTTCTAAAGCTTTGTCATCAGGGATCATCGAAATCGTGACCTTGGCTCCCCGTGCTACCGCAACCGCTGACTCGGCAACCGTGGCGCCCCGCTCGGCCAATTTTTTGACGGCCCCTTCTTGAATGTCATAAACGCTCAAGGAGTATCCTGCCTTAAGAAGATTTCTTGACATGGGATTCCCCATTTTTCCCAGCCCGATCCAGCCAATATCCTTTTTCTCCATCTCTTCCTCCCTTGAGTAATGTTCAAACTATAAAGCCCGGCGCCTCTTTTTGACAGTATTTTATTTCAAGATAACCATTTAAAGTAGGGCCAGCTTCTTTTCTTCCCTCACAAAGACCCTGTACCTGGAAAGGAACAAAGCTACACCGACAAGAGAAGATCCTACTATTGCAACAAAACCAAATTCTAAACCCATTCTCTGCGAAACTATCCCTGAAATCCAGACAATAAGCATTCCACCAATCCAGTTCATGGAAGCAAGAATCCCCAGCGAGCTGCCGGCCATGTCAAAATAAAGAGTCCCTGTCAATGCAAGCAGGCCAGGAAATATTCCTGAACATGCCAGACCGCTCACCACTATCGCGCCGGCAGAAAACCACCCTCTTCCTTGCCACGCAACGATCAAGCTGCAGAGCTGCAGGATAACCAGTCCGAAGATTATCTTTGAAACCTGAGTTCGCAAAGCAAGCCAGCTACACATCAAGCGCCCCGCAAGCAGGAAAATAAAAAAACCAGACAGCACTGCGCTCGCCTCTATGATGCTGAAGCCTTTAACCTCGCTGAGGAAGGTAACGGACAAAAACATTATGGCGATCTGGGTTCCGATTGACATGGCCGCAATCAGCAAAAGGAAAATAAATTCTCCTTTTCTGAAAAGACCTCCCAGGTCCTTGAAAAAAGTTCTGTTCGTGCTTTCAGAGGGTAGAGGCGCGTCGGTTAAAAGGAAAAAAGAGCAGGTTACGATCAGAATCCAGCCAAGGCCCCTGTACCCCTGTGTCCAGCCATGCCCTGAGCTAATCAAGTAGCCCATGACAAGAGGGCTAAACAGTGATACAGCGCCGTACACACTGTGATGAATATTGAGGATTGGTCCTTTCCGATTTGGATAAAGCCCTACCAAAAGGGCATTGGAGCTGCTCAGGATCAGCCCGCAGCCGAAACCCATACCCAGTGCCACAAAAAGTGTAATCTCAAAGGAGCGGATCCCTCCCAGAAAAAGAGCGCCTGTACCAAGCAAGAGGCACCCAAGGAAAAGAACCCTGTCGCGGCGAAATAAATCACACAACACCCCTCCAAGCACGCACGCTGCGGCCTGTCCGGCCTGGGTATAGGCGGTCAAGATTGCTGCTTTCTCAATATTGATATCGAGGAAAAGCCGTAAAGCTGGAAGGGCCGTGCCCCAGAAAGCATGAAAAACCCCCATCATGCCTAGCGAGGCAAAGGTAGGCACCGTTATGACCCGGCGGCTGCTTATCCTGGGAAGGTGAAAACTCCACCCTGTGTTACTCAATGATCTCATAACCTGCAGCGGACAAAGAAGGGGAAGAGTACACAAAGAGAATTTCGCACACCTCGTCAAAAGGATTGTAAAGCCAGTGAACGGCCCCTCGCGGAACCCAGACCGTGTCGCCCTTGACTATTTCAACTTCCTTTCCGCTTGTTCCAATACCCCCAATTCCTTTACCACTCAGTATGTAAAATACTTCTTCTGCATGGGGGTGAAAATGTTTCTTGTGATATGAGGTCCTTGGCTCAAATCGGGCGTAGCCGAAAGTCAGGTTCTTTGCACCGCCCATTTGGGCATCAACAAAAATGCGGCGAAGTGCAAATTCATCCTCTGATTTCATCAGGTCCTTTATCGGCTCAACGCGACCGTCTTCCATCTTGAGAATATACTTCACGCAGGGACCCTCCTATTCATTGGGGTGCACAATTACCTTGATGGCTCCCCCAATCCTCTCGGTAAATGTTCTAAAAGCTTCTTCGACCTGGTCCAGCGGGAATGAGTGGGTGGCAAGCGGCTTTAGTGTAACTTTACCCTGGGAAAGTAAGGATATACCACGTGCGCAATTAGCCCACCCTTCTCCTCGAACTGAAAAAATATGTATGTTACGCATCCCCATCATGGCAAAGTTCAAAGAGGCAGGCTCCTCGGGATACCCGAGAAGCAAAACCTTCCCCATGCGCTTGCACATTTCAACCGCAGTTTGAATGCCTGTGGGCGCGCCCGAGGATTCAATGACAAGATCAGCTCCTTTTCCACCAGTCTCCTCTCGAACCACTTTTACAGGATCTTCATCATGCACGTTAATAATACGGTCTGCACCGATGGATTTGCCTGTTTCAAGGCGGCTGCTTCTGGTGCCGATCAAAAAAATCCTTTCCGCACACAGTGCCCGGGCCACGCTGGCCGATATTAGGCCCAGAGGGCCTGGTCCTATGATCGCGACATCATCGCCCACAATGTACCCGCCGGTAGTCTGAAATCCGTAAAGAACGCATCCCAGGTTGGTAATCAGGGCAGCTTCATCAAATTCGATTGAGTCAGGGATTTTGTACACCGTGTTTAGCTGGTTCAATGCATATTGAGCAAAACCGCCGTTAGTGGTGAATCCGTTGGCCCGGTGTCCTCGTTTCAGGTTTCCATAATTAAGACACGCAGTATAATTTCCAAGCCTGCAATTCCTGCAGCGCCCGCAGCCATAGCTTGCTTCAACAGCCACCCTGTCTCCCACCGAGAATTCATCCACAGTGTCTCCAACAGCAGCCACGATGCCCGCGTACTCATGCCCGATAATAAATGATCCATAAGGGGGCTGCGCTTCCCACGGCTTGGCAATCAGGCTGACATCGCTCGAACAAACAGCCGTAGCCTGAACCTTGATTAAAACATCCTGCGGTCCGGTCCTGGGTGTATCAACTTCTTTAATTTCGAGCTTGTTTGGCCCCATCAAAACCACTGCCTTCATCTTTTCAGGTATTTCCATTTTCAAAACCTCCTTCTTTAATAAAAAAAGCGCAATATGCGCGAGCGTTCTTTAAAGCCACGATCATAAGTAGCGACCGTTCTAATGTCAAGCTGTTCGACTACTTATAGATCTTACAAAGCGTGCCCCTGGTTCTGGCAGAAGCACAAATTTCTTCAAGGGGAGGATCATCTGTAGTTACTACGTTAATGTTTGGCTCAAAACACCCGTGCTCTGGACCAGGTTTCTCGGGAAACCACCAACCATGCCGGGCATGCACCATTCTTTGGTCAACCCTGTCAGTGATCTTCACCTTCATCTTGGCTTTTTCCCCTTGTCTTTGAGGGGTTTCAATCCATACCCACTCCCCACCGTGAATGTTTTCTCGAGCCGCTGTCAGGGGATGTATTTCAATCAAAGGATAAGGAACTTTCTCCCTTAAGGATTTGATCTGCCTCCCCTCTGAGTGAAAGAATTCGACGTGCCTGTTTCCCGTGTAGAGAATGTAGGGGTATTGTTCGAATAGCTCTGGAGTGCTAACAGGACTCTCCGGTGGCTCCCTGTACGAAGGCAGGGGATCATAGCCATATTTTTCGAACATAGTAGAGTAAAGTTCGACCTTGCCGGTAGGGGTGTGAAATCCTCCATTCTCGTACTTTCTGTATTTCATGGGTATTTCTGCGATGCCTATTGATCTCAACTCTCTGAAGCTAAGACCGCTATTCTTGAGGCAGCTTTCGTTAAACTCCCCCACACTGTCCCAGGGCATGTAATTTCGATTCGCCCAGGGGATCCTTTTTGCCAGCTCAATAGCAATTCTTAGGTCATGAAAGGATTCGCCTACAGGCTCAACCGCTCTTTGCCGGGCAGCAATATAGTTTGGGTAGAGGGCATCACAAATTTCGTCTCTTTCCATCCAGGTAGCAGGCGGAAGAACATAGTCAGCCAATTCAGCAGTCGGTGTCATAAAAAAATCTGCCACCACCAACAACTCGAGATGCTCTTTTAAAGCTGTCCACACACTTCTCGCATTTTGCATGTTTAAAACAGGGTTTCCTCCTGCGGAAAACATGCTCTTGATCGGATAGGGCTTGCGCTCAAGGATTGCTCTTTTAATGAGCGGGGCTGCAACAAAAGGCAAAACAGCGTCTGGGCCGGATATAAGTGGGTATTCTTTGGCCCCGACTCGTTTTTCTTCCAGACCGGGGGCAGGTCTGAATCGCCTGCTCTCCCCTGCAACATGACCAAAACGGATGTGCCCGGGAAAAGAGACTGGAAATACATTCCCCCCACGAACATCGATGTTTCCACTGAGAGCTATCATTATGGCAAGTGCCCTGCATGTTTGGGTCGAATTAATGTTGTGTTCCACTGCTACCCGATGATGCAGGACTGCTGGCTTAATTGTAGCGCACATTCTGGCTGCCTCTTTAATCATGTCAGCAGGGATCCATGAGATTTCCTCTACCCTGTTGAGGGGATACTCCATGGCGCGCTGTCTCAAAGCATCAAACCCGTAGCACCATTTTTCGACAAATTCCTTGTCATAAAGACCATCCTCTATGATAAATCCAATCATCCCCAGGACTAATGCCAGGTCTGTTCCCGGCCGGATTTTCAGCCACAGATCTGCTCTTTCCGCAATCTCTGTGCGATGAGGGTCAACCACTATCAGCTTAGCTCCTCTGTTTTTCTTCGCTTCAAGGAGGTCAAGGCCTCTTGGAGGATGGGATGCAAGAGGGTTTCCACCGACCACCAGTATACAATTGGCATTGCGGTAGTCTGGACCATTTTCAAGTGTGATGCAGTGCCCCATTGTCCACTTTCCCGCCACCACTGAAGGTACAAAGCAAATGTGAAAATCCGTGCTCGCCACGTTTGGACTCCCCAGTGCATAACTGAGCAGTGCCGTGGAGTAGTGGGTAGGTCTGGGGCCTGTCCCGTGAATTGCACAAAAAGACTCTGGCCCATACTTTTCTTTAAGCGCCGTGAGCTTTTGTGATATTCCTTCAAGCGCCTCATGCCAGGAAATTCTCTTCCACAAGCCACTGCCACGTTCTCCAGCACGTTTCATGGGATATATCACTCGATCCGGATGATACAAAAGCTCAGGCTGCGCCCTACCCTTTATACACACAAATCCCCTGTTCATAGGGTGATCAGGATCACCTTTGATTTTTTTCACCCTGCCAGCTTGAACATGAACCAGTACACCACATTCGCAATGGCATGCCTGACAAACACTCCTTACCACCTTTTGCACGAACGATTCTCCTTATAAGAGATATTGAGCAGGAAATAGCACGCCTCTCTAAATGGTTCAAGCCATACCTTTCTTTCCAACATCTGCCACCAACGCATTTTCTGTAATGGGACAGATTATCTGTCAACACTTTCAATTTGAGAGCAACCCGTTCCATTTTTTCTTGACAAAACACTATTTCTGAGCCTATTTACTACAATTGTGCAGATTTGCTCATTTGAGCATTCTAGGAAATTGGGAAGTTTGAATTACTTTTGACCGCCTGCTGGAGGCCGCCCCCCAACTCAGGAAGCGAGGACATACCATGAAGCTCCTAAAAACAGAAGAATTTCTCAGCTTCGAAAACCCCAATCCCCAGGAGTTCTACCGGGTTGAGGTCCTGAAAAAGGAAGATGGGTTCAAGGATCTTGGTGGACTCTTCGCCGTGCTGGTTCCTGGAAAAGAGGTCCCGTATCACTACCACCAGGACAGGGAATCGGTGATTATTCCGATCAGCGGCGAGGCTATTGAAACAGTTGAAGGCAAAGAAATAACACTAAGGCCCGGTGATGTGATATGTATACAGCCAGGTGAAAAACACGGAACCATTAACCGTTCAAACGAAGAGTTTCGCTACATAGAATTCTTCACGTGCCCCCCCGTTGGTGCTGATTTTATTGAAGTGAAGGAATAGCCAATCACGACACCTGCTTGCGGGTGGAACTTTCAAGACGGCAGCTTTGCTGGCGGGGTATTTTATCCCTGGGGCGCAAGAAATTTCAGTAATCTCCCTTGCCCTTGGAAAATAGAGGCCTTGAGCCTGAGAGGTTGAAAGGGTCGAATTAATTAACCATTTTAGGAGGAAAAGAAATCATGGCTGAAAAAAAATATGTTTTTCCGATTGATGAAGTGGCAGAAAAGATTACCCACGGCGGTTCAGTTAGATGCAAAATAGTCCTTGATGAGGAAAGCTGCGGAATAACACGGTTCTCATTCCTTGTGAACACCATGAAGGCAGGCCTTAACTGTAACCAGACAGGCCTCGGGCACAGTCACGAGGAAGAGCATTGCATGCATGTTCTTTCAGGAACAGGTGGGATTTCAATTAATGAAAAGCCTTACAATCTGAAGCCAGGTGACACGGTCTATGTCCCGCCCGGCGAAATGCACTATGTCTGGGCAGACCCTTTGGAAGACTTCACCTACATAATAATTTACTCTCCTCCTGGCCCTGAGAAGAACCTCTAAGCCCGAAAAGAAAAATGCGATCACCATGGTTATCGCTGCGATCTATACGACACGAGAATCCTGATCAATTTCAAGGTTAGTTATGGAACTAGAGATAGAAGTATTAGGGGGCAAGAAAGTAAACGCCCTTTACAACGGGTTCACGATTCCAACTGATGCACCAAAGACCGCCGGGGGAGAAGGTACGGAGCCCTCCCCAACTGCACTCCTTCTCGCCTCTATCGGAACATGTGCGGGCTTCTACATCCAGTTCTTCTGTGAAAAACACGACATACCAAGAAACAAAGTCAAGTTAAGAGTTAGATCCGAAAATGACCGGACATCCGGACTGATTGGAAGAATTGTCGTAGATATTGAAGTGGCAAAGGATTTTCCTGAAAAATATCTAAATGCCATCAAATCGGCAGCCGATGTGTGTGTAGTTAAGAAAAACATACAAAACCATCCGGCAATTGATATATTATTGAACCGAGCTGATGGGGGCAGTACGTAGCGGGAATACCCTCCCTGAAGCCAAGCCTGTGATTGATCGCTCGAGAGAGGAGCGATTGCTTTGGTGAAGTCTACGCAAGCGGAGCAGACATTTATGCCCCTTGATTCTAGATACTGGCTTTGGCTGGGGTCAAGTTTTACCTTTGAGAACACGGGCAAGGAACACCAGGGGTAAACTTCATGAAAATACCGGAAAAAATGAAGGCCGCGGTCCTTTATGGCTTTAACGATGTCAGGGTTGTTGAGCGCAAAGTACCCCTTCCGGGGCGTGACGAGGCTCTTGTAAAAATTGCTGCGTGCGGAGTCTGCGGTGGGGATATCAAAATAATAAAAAGAGGGATGCCAAAACAGCCGCCTTTTGAAGAATTTATCATAGGACATGAATATTCCGGTACAATAGCAGCGGTTGGAGAAGGAATTGACGAGTTCAAGCCGGGAGACAGAGTGGTTGTGGAAGTTCACAAGGGTTGCGGGCGTTGCAAGAACTGCATTATGGGAAAATACACTGCCTGCCTTAACTACGGTAACTTTGAAAAAGGCCATCGGGCGAATGGTTTCACAACAAATGGAGGTTTCGCTGAGTATGCTGTTAATCATGTAAATACCCTATGCAAACTCCCTGATAACATTTCTTTTGAGGAAGCAACACTGGCGACAACGGCCGGTACTTCACTCTACGGGATAGACATGGCAGGCGGCTATATCTCGGGTGAGGCGGTAGCCATTCTTGGTCCTGGGTCTATTGGGCTGATGGCTGTTCAGTGCTGTAAAGCATTGGGTGCAGGAAGGGTGATCTTGAACGGAACCAGGGACGACAGGCTCGAGCTGGGGAAAAAACTGGGCGCGGATAACGTGGTCAATGTTAACAGGGAAAACCCCGTTGAAATAGTAAGGGAACTTACCTCTGGCATCGGCGCCGACCTGGTACTGGTGGCAGCAGGCATGGAAGAGAGTCTTCAGCAGGCACTTGAAATGACTCGAAGGGGTGGAGAGATCGTGTTACTTGCTCACTTCGACGATCCTGTGACTATCGATATAGGCCTTGCCGTCAAGAACGGAATTAATATATTCACTGTTAGGGGGGAAGGCCGTATGAGCGTACACAGGGCTATTTCGTTGATGGCCGAGGGTAAAATTGAAGGCAAAAGTCTCATCACCCACACTTTTCCTCTGGAAAATATCAATGAAGCGCTCACAACTTTCATGGAACGAAAGGATAATGCACTAAAGGTTGTCGTGCATCCCTGAACTGATTCCCCGCGGAGTAAGTAAGGTCTGGTATGGGTTTGTGGAGACTCACTTATTTTTTCACCCGTAACTAAAGCGAAAAGGAGGTATCATGAAGAGCAAGAAATTATTTTTTCTGGTGGCTATCTTTTTGAGTCTTACCATTGCCCTTGGCATGGCGTCGGCTGCAGATTACCCTAAAAAACCAATAAAGTTCCTGATTCCTTTTGGTGCAGGTGGAGCTGCCGACCTCATGGGAAGAGCACTTGCAGCAGGGACGAAGCCCTATCTCGGCCAGCCCATAGTTGCCGTGAACAGGCCGGGCGCAGGGGGCGGCATTATGTATAGCGCCCTTAAGGCATCTCGTCGTGACGGGTACACCGTTGGGTGGAACTCTCTATCCATTCTCACCTCCACCAATATAGGCAATGTGCCTTTCAAGTACACTGCTTTTGACCACGTATGCAGGATCGGATATACAGGTATGCCGATTGCCGTTCGAGCAGATGCTCCCTGGAAAACATTTGAGCAGTTCATCTCGTATGCCAAGAAAAACCCCGGGAAAATAAAGATTGGAAATGCGGGAACGGGAAGCGGCACACATCTAACCGCAGTGCTAATTGAAAAGGAATTTGGAATCAAAGTAATTCATGTGCCGCTTGGGGGTAAACGCCGTGTACCGAGTTTGCTTGGAGGAGAGGTAGAGGCTATTTGTGTTCCTATCCCTGAAATTGCCCCGCAGGTTCAGGCAGGACAGGCGAGAATTATTATTATGACAACCGCAAAAAAGGATCCTGCATACCCGAATATCCCAACCCTGAAGGAAATGGGGTACCCAATAGTGATGGAGCTTTTCAGGGGTATCAGCGTTCCAAAAGGCACGCCTGTGAGCATCATAAACATACTTGCAGAAGCCTTCAGGAAAGGGGCGGAGAGCCCGGGATTTCAAAAGATTGCCAAACAAAAAGGCTTTAAGGTCAGTTACATGGGAAGAAAGGAATTTGAAGCTTACCTGAAGGTTCAGGATGCAAGCATAGCAAAAGCTATGAGACTGGGAGGGCTTGTCAAATAAGCCAGGGAAATACTAAAGAAAATAAGGGCTGAAAATGGTTTTTCAGCCCTTCCCTATTTCCAGGTTCTCCAATGAAAAAGGCAAATATTATAATCTCTGCCATACTTATTGCTTTCTGCTCTTTCTTTGCCTTTCTCACAGCAAGGCTGCCTCAGAGAAATCTCCCCAATACGCTGGGAATAGATTTCATGCCCTGGACGCTATTTATCATCCTGTTTTCCCTTTCCCTCATTCTTCTCCTGAAGAGTGTTTTTACCAAATCCAAGCCAAAACAAGGGCAGGGAATCACGGTCAGAGAAGTGGGAGGAGTCATTTTTCTCACCCTCCTCGTCTATCTTTACGTCAGGGTAATGAGCTATGCCGGGTTTCTTATGACAACGCCGCTCTTTATTGCTGTCTTGATGTTGTCCTCCGGCGCACGGAAGTGGAAAGGCATTGTGGCGGTTTCAGTCCTCGCCACTGTCGGCATTTATTTCTTTTTCCAAAAAGTTTTTCAGGTCCAACTCCCCGGCGGCCTGATTTTTTGATTGACAGGGTACTTTATGCATTCAATGGCCCTTGCAGCACTTTTTGAGGTGCTTCACATCCAGAACCTTTTTGCAATTATGGTAGGAGTCGTATTTGGGCTCTTTATTGGCTCGACCCCCGGCCTCACTATATCCCTGGGAATGGTCCTTCTTTTGCCCATAACCTTTAACCTACCTCCGGTAACATCGATATGCCTGTTGTTGGGCCTTTTTGCTTCCGGCATGACCGGAGGATCCTTTTCTGCAATACTTCTCAATATTCCAGGGACGCCTTCCGCATCGGCAACCGCAATTGACGGACATGAAATGACGAAGAAAGGAATAGGAGGAAGAGCACTAGGCACTGCTGTGACCTCCTCTTTTTTTGGAGGGATGTTCGGGCTGGTCTGTCTTGCTCTCGCTTCTCCTTTAATAGCCAAGGCTGCGCTTAGATTCGGGGCTCCCGAACTTTTTGCCCTTGTTCTGCTCGGTATAACCCTTATTTGCAGTTTTGGCCAGACCTCGATGGTGAAGGCGTTGATCTCCGGTATTCTTGGACTTATTATTATGACCGTTGGCCTGGATCCCATGATGGGAACCCCCAGGTTCACTTTTGGTGTTGTGGAACTCCAGGCGGGTATTTCCTTTTTGCCCGCCATGATCGGTCTTTTTGCAATACCACAGGTTCTGGTCGGCATAGCAGGCAAGACCAGGGTGATTCCCCAATACAGGGACAAGATATCCGGCGTTCTCCCAAGAATTAGGGACATTTTGAAGCTGCTGAAGCCAATGAGTTTGGGAGCGCTCGTAGGAACTGGGGTGGGCGCTATTCCCGGGGCCGGAGGTCCTATCGCAGTCTTTCTCAGTTACGATTATGCCAGGCGGATTTCAAAGAAATCTCTGAATTTCGGCAAGGGCGAACCGGAGGGAGTTGCAGCCCCCGAAGCAGCAAACAATGCGGTAGCCGGAGGCGCCCTTATTCCCATGCTCACACTTGGAATCCCTGGAGACCCAATCACGGCCATCCTTATGGGCGCACTTATGATTCATGGCTTGGTCCCCGGGCCATTGCTCTTTCAGCAGACCCCACAGTTTGTTTACAGCGTTTTCTGGGCATTTCTCTTTGCCAATATTATGAACCTCTTGATATCGCTATCAACTATAAAAATATGGGTTTCTGTGCTCAAAGTGCCGGAAAAAATCCTTCTGCCCATAATAGCAACACTTTGCATTGTAGGTACGTATGCCCTAAGAAACACCTTTTTTGATACAGGTATAATGTTTTGCTTCGGGCTTCTCGCATATTTCATGAACAAGTATGGCTTCCCTGTGGTACCAATGCTTCTTGCTATAATACTCGGGCCTAATCTGGAAAAACATCTGAGGATGTCCCTGATTATTTCCCAGGGGGATCCTTCTATTTTTGTAAAACACCCAATAAGTCTTATATTTATTATCTTGTCGGCTATTTCAATTATAGGCCCATTTCTTGCTCCGGCCCTAAAGCCAAAAAGAAGGGCTTATCGCTGATAGCTTGAAGCCTTTGGCCTAAGGCCCAGGGGCGCAGGTTGGAGAGCCAAATAGCTTTTTTGAGGAGGAAAGTAAATGAAAGTCACTGAACACATTCATGCATTGAAAATCCCTTTTAGCCTCCAGGTAGGCCCCGAGAAAACGCTCAGCCGGTTTGTTTATGCTTATCTCATTTATGGAGAAAAGATCTACCTGATTGATTCCGGTGTTTCTGGGTCCCACCGTGCCATATTTGATTATGTAGAGGAAACGGGCAGGAGCCCAGGAGATATAGATACCCTCCTGTTCACACACTCTCATCCGGACCATATCGGAGGGGCCCTGGCAATAAAAAAGGAAACGGGGTGCAACACGGCTGCACATAAAGATGCTGCGGCCTGGATCGAAGACATTGACCGCCAGTACAGGGAACGCCCAATCTTGAACTTCTATTCGCTTGTAGAAGGATCGGTAGCCATTGAGAGAGAACTAAGAGATGGCGATTCCCTTGATCTGGGGCAGGGATTGACCCTGAAGGTCTTTCATACTCCCGGCCATTCAAAGGGATCTGTCTCTTTCGTGCTTGAGCCTGATATGGCGCTTTTTTCTGGAGATGCAATTCCAATGGCAGGTGGTGTTCCCATTTACGACGAGGTGTTGCCTTCAATTGCCTCCATCAGGAAATTACAGAAAGTGAAAGGATTGAAGGTCCTCATGGCCTCATGGGACGAACCTCACCTTGGAGACTCTATATATCCCTTGATGGAGGAAGGCTTGAACTATTTCCAAAATATCCATAGCGTCGTCCTGAAAGAGAGTGCGGATTTTCCTGCTTCTGATGTGACAACCCTTGGGGCGCGAGTACTGAGCTCACTGGGGCTCCCTGAAACTGCCCTTATTCCGATTGTCATTCGATCCTTGGAGGCCCATCTTAAAGTGGCAGGCCACA
>Ga0180301_10003440_pt1 | contig 12335 bp, 14 predicted proteins | sample GuaBasSediGuay16_FD_121797 | JGI IMG/M metagenome (GOLD analysis project Ga0180301, IMG submission 121797) | Subseafloor sediment microbial communities from Guaymas Basin, Gulf of California, Mexico - Guay16, Core 4569-2, 12-15 cm | ecosystem: Environmental > Aquatic > Marine > Hydrothermal...
CCAACAAACAATCTCAGCGAGCAGGTTATCAGGGAGCATGTGCTCATGCGGAAGATCATAGGTACTTTTAGATCGGAGATTGGCGCTGAATATTACCAGTACATCGCTTCCGTCTTCGCCACGGGCGGTTACAGGGAAAAGATGTCTACGACGAACTCAAAAAATTGCTCGTCAATGAGCTTTGTTTGAAATGAGCTAAACAAATACAATAAAATAAACAAAAGTTTTTTATACCTCTTCTCACATACAGATTAAGCGTGATTACACATGGAAGTAGTAAAAGTAGGATTTGTGAATTTAGGGAATATAGGGACCGCAAGAATAGTGGATCTGTTACTGGACGAGAGAGCAGATAGAGAGGATATAGATGTTCGTATGTTAGGAACAGGAGCAAAGATGACACCTGAAAATGCCGCAGATACTTCCCGATTATTGGAATGGAACCCAGATATAGTGGTGATAACCAGCCCCAATGCTGCTCTTCCAGGTCCTAAGAGTGCACGAGAGATGGTAAAAGAGAAAGGCAAGCCTTGCATCGTTATCTCAGACGCACCGGCGAAGAAAGCAGTGGATAAGTTAAAGAAGGAAGGGTTTGGCTATATTATAATACCCGGCGACCCGATGATAGGAGCAAGACGGGAGTTTTTAGACCCCGTAGAGATGAGCCTGTTTAATGCTGATGTTCTCTCTGTTCTATCTATAACTGGCGTAGTAAAATTGGTGCAGGAGGAGATTGATGGCGTTATAGATGCGATAAAGAAAGGTGAGGAAGTGAAATTACCACAGATAATAGCAACTGCGGAGCGAGCGGTAGAACGAGCAAATTTTTCTAATCCTTATGCAAAAGCGAAAGCTATCGCTGCTTACAGCATGGCAGAGAAAGTAGCGGAACTGGATGTAAAAGGGTGTTTCATGATGAAGAACCCCGAAGAGTATGTGCCAGTAGTAGCAGCAGCGCATGAGCTGTTAAGAGAAGCGGCAAAGCTTGCCTTTGAGGCGCGAGAAATAGAAAAACAAGCTGACAGCTTAGTGCGTGAGCCCCATTCAAGAACTGGGGAGATAATGAAGAAGAAGAAGCTAATGGAGAAGCCGAGTGCGTGAGTGAATCCTCATGCCTCCCCTTTTTTCTTATTTATTGATCTCAAAGAAAGACGTTTTTTTCCTCAAACTTTTTCTAATCTATTTATGAACTACTCAAAAACGATTGATAAAATCCTCACGGTATTCCTAACCATCTCTATTATCACAGCATCCGCACTAACAATCTACGTAATCATAACGCCGAAAAAAGGGGAAGAATTCACCGAGTTCTACATCCTCGGCGAAGGAGGCAAAGCAGTAGGTTATCCCTCCAGCCTTGCCGCCGGCGAGGAAGGAGAAATAATAGTTGGCGTGGTCAACCACGAATATAAAAATGTCTCATACCTTTTCAGAGCAGAGATAGAAAACAGAACAATTGGCGAGAAGGAAATACAACTGGCGCATAACGAAACATTGGAGTTCCCTTTCACGTTTTCTTTTCCTGAAACAAGTGAAAAGGGGAAGAAGAAACTGGAATTCTTTTTGTTTAAAGAAAATCAAAGTGAAGACGGAAGTATAAATGCATCAGAGCCTTATCGCAATCTGCATTTATGGATTGATGTTCGATAAAGATAATTAAAAATGAACATCAAAAGGATAGATATGCCAATCAATTCAGAAACAAAAGCGTATGAGAATTCCGCTCCAATCAAAGGCGAATAAGTCCCGAAATAACATTGCTTTTTTGAATTTGGGATTTTGGATTTGGTGTTTGGGATTTGGAATTTTAAAAGATGGGCCCGATGCGATTCGAACGCATGACCTTCGCCTCGTAAAGGCGACGTCATTCCAACTAGACCACGGGCCCTCCTTCTCTTTATCTGACCTCGAGTTTCATGTGTGTATATATTTTATAGTATAGAATATTTTATTAGAGTTAGAAGGTTATAAGTTACAAAGAAAAATGCGAGGAGGGTTTAGAAAAGGGATGGGCATGAGCCCCAAGAAGTTAAGTCAAATGATGAAGCAAATGGGTATAAGCGTAGAAGAGATGGACGACGTAGAGGAAGTAGTGATAAAAACCGCCGATGCTGAACTCGTTTTTGATGACGCAATCGTTACGGTTATGGAAACCCAGGAGTCAAAGATATATCAAATAATGGGTACGCCTGAAAGCCGTCCTAAGCCTGAATCGGAGCTCGTAATGAGTATTTCTCAGGAAGATGTAAAAATAGTGATGGAAAAGGCAGGATGCAGCGAGGAAGAGGCGAAAGCCACATTAATCGAGACAAAAGGTGATTTAGCAGAGGCGATATCTCGACTTGGAGGATGAATGAGTTCGATTCAGCCGAAACGAATTGGAATGGTATGCAGGGGGGAACCAGGGGATGTATTAGTGTTGAAAAGGCTGATTGAGTGTGTAGGTGACAGAGCGGAGGTTATACTGGACGAAAAGACGGCGTATAATCTCAAAAAGCAAGAACAGGGCATGAAAATAGCGGAGATGGCTGTGGATTTTTTAATTTGCGTTGGTGGAGACGGTACAATTCTAAGGACGCTTCATTATTTGAAAAGCACTACGCCCGTGTTAGGGATAAATATGGGTACAATCGGATTTTTAGCAGAGGTGCAACCAGAAGATGCTGTTTCTATACTCACGAGGATATTGGATGGGTTTGAGGTGGAAAGGAGAGAGAGACTTTCTGTGGAGATAAAAGGCGAAAGAGAAAGAATGCCATTTGCCATGAATGAAGCAGTAGTAATAACATCGAAGCCCGGAAAAATGCTGCATTTCGCTATCTTTGTGGATGACGACGAGTTAGAGAGATTACGAGCAGATGGTGTTGTTTTTGCAACACCCACGGGCAGCACCGCGTATGCAATGTCCGCCGGCGGACCGATCGTAGACCCAAAGGTGGATGCCGCTATAATAGTGCCAATTGCACCTTTTAAACTCTCTGCAAGACCTACTGTTGTGGATATAAATACAGAGATAAGTTTAGAGTTTTTTGGAATGAAGGAAGCGGAGTTGGTCATAGATGGGCAGTTTTATAGGGGAATAGGAAAAGAAGACCTGATATGCATTACAAGGGGAGAGCCTGCTTTTTTTGTGAAAATACGGGATAAGCACTTTTTAAAACTCCGTGACAAATTACGGATTGAGAATGAGAGAGAAATGAAAAGATTAATATAGCGATATATAGAAAGTATAGAAACTGAAATAGTAAGGAAGAGAGGAAGGAAGGAAAGAAAATGGAAAAAGTATCGGCGCAGAAGTTAGTTGACAAAATGGTTATGGATTCAGAAGGTACTGAGATGGGGATATTGCATAATGTTGTAGTTGATGCAGGGACAGGTATGTTGACAGAACTCGTAGTCAAACCAGCTACCGAGCTTGACACACGCAGGTTCAGAAAGGAGGGTAACCATATTATTATGCCGTTCGACTCGGTGAAAGCAATAGGGGACGTCATAGTTGTGGATAGTAAGAAGATACGGGCGTGACGGGATTTGAACCCGTGATTTGCAGCTTAGGAGGCTGCCGCCATGTCCTAACTAGGCCACACGCCCTAAGGGTTTGAAGTTTTAGTCAACCTGACTACTCTCACTTTTACTTTTACTTTTCGGATATATCAAATTAATTAAATTAAAGAAAAAATTTTTGATTTGATTGTATAGCATTTGGAACATGATGACGGTGCAAAAGAGAGTAGGAAAAGCAGCAGAGATGACAAAGAAACATGAATACGCAAGGGTGGTTTCGCATTATGACGCGGATGGGATAACATCTGCGGGGATTATCTGCAATGCCTTGCTTCGACGAGGGATACAGTTCCACACGACGATTGTAAGCAATTTGGAGAAATCTTTCATACAAGGGTTGAATGAGGAGCTTATTATATTTTGCGATATGGGAACAGCGCAATTGGGTTTGCTCTCGGAGTATCTCAAAGAGAAGGATGTCATAATCATAGATCATCATACCCCCCCGTCAATTCTTTCAACTCAAAGCAACGAACTACCATCCTCTTTTGTACATGTAAATCCGTATCTCGCTACGAGGAAAAACGAGAGGGTGGGTGGCGAGGTTTGTGCCGCAGGGCTCTCGTATCTCGTGGCAAGGTGCTTGTCCGATGATGAAAAGGATAACATAGACCTCGCCGGACTCTCCGTTGCGGGGACATTAGGAGATAAATTGCAGGTGGACAGCGGAATAAACAAAATGATTCTGGATGAAGCGATAAAAGCTCGTGTTATTTCGGTTAAAACGGGATTGAAACTCGGCGATGGAAAAATTCGTGATCTGATTCTTTTCTCTACCGACCCGTATATTCCGCTCGTAGGTAAAGTTGAGTGGGTGGATGCGTTTTTAGATAAGCTGGGTATTGAAAGCGATAAGAGATTAAGCGATTTAGATGAGGAAGAGGAAAAGCGATTAACTACTGCCTTGCTATCGTTATCCGGAGAGTCTAAAACAGGAACAGGCATCACCGAGGACGCTCTGATTGGAACCACGTATATTTTAAATTCCGAGGTGGTGAAGAACGGCATAGATTTTATGAGAATGGTGGATGCCTGTGGTCGGTTTGGAAAAGCAGGTATTGGGATAGGACTGTGTCTGCGTGAGAAGAAAATAATCGAAGAAGCAACTTCGCTGTACATGAAGTTTCAAAATAAACTTGTTTCCGAGTTGAATAGAATCGAGATCAGGGAGGGCAATGAGATAAAGGAGCTACCCAACATTTTCTATTTTTACGTGCATGAGAGTGGCATAACCGGCGTTTTAGCTGGGATCCTCGCAGAATATTTATACACGGGAAAGCCTGTAATCGTCTTAAATAAGAAAGCGGGTGCTGAAACGAAAATATCCGCAAGGGGTAATAAGAAACTGCTATCCTTATCTGAGGGTGAAAATGAGGGAATAGACCTTGCAAAGGCAATGGAGAAAGCATCGAAAGAGGTAGAGGGTTTTGGTGGTGGGCATCCGGATGCAGCGGGGGCGTCTATTCCCCGGGGGTCTGAGGAGGAATTTATAACAACTCTTGATAGAATAATAGGCAAACAGAAGGGAAAGCGAGATGACTAATTGGTGGTATTTTCCCCTTTTTAATTTTTACAGCTAAGATGGAAGATATAAAAAATGAAGAAATGGGTAGAAGGATGGATATAAGATGCAAACAAATATCCAAAACATATATATTGATACCTGCTTCTTCCAGGGCTATCTATGGGGGAAACCAGATGAAAAAGAGAATGCAAAAGACATTTTTTACAGAATAAAATCAAATGCTGGGAGGAACCCCGACTTTAACGTTAAGATACCTTTTATCGTTATTGGAGAATTGATAAATAACCTTATTCGAGAAAACTTTGAGCAAAGAGATAGAGAAGATATTATGTATAAGTTTTTTGGGCTACAGAAGGATTTGAAAGCAGATATTATTCCACCGAATAAATGCTGCTATGATATAGCTAAATCATTGACTGCCCAAGATTCTTATTTTGCCGAAAATGCTCCCACAGATGCCTTCATAGTTTCATGCCCTCTTTGTGATCCAGATTCATCACGCTTGCTGACTACCGATAGCAGGTTGCTGGAATCTGAGTCACTGAAAAAGATTGAAAAAGATATGCGAACAGATAATAAGAGGAATCGGCAATTAAAAATAACGGAAGAGTTTTGAGTTTAAACGACAATCAATTCAACGCTTTTTAACTCTTCAAACACACGATGAATCTTTTTAACGTCAGTAGCACTCTTTATATCACACGATGTGGATATGACTTTTTCTATTAGTTCATCACCATAAAATTTTTTCCGATACCTATCATAGACCGAGAGGATAGTTGCAGCTATCTCAAGCCACTTTGCATCCTTCCCTTCTATCACTTTTAAAAATTTTCTGGTATCAAATCCCCTAAGCTCTTTTGCATAATCCCCTTTATATAATGAGTAGGAATCAGCAAATGTGTAATAGTCATCGGCAAGTGCAGGCGAATAAGGTCCCCTAAGATACATACTATACAAATAACCAAGATTGAGACCCAAGAACTTAGAGATGAACACATACTTTTGCAGCATAAGCCGGTGTTCAAATTTTTCAATATCGAATCTGAATCCTGCTTCCTTTCCTAGGAATTTCATAAATGGTAACAATTTTCCCATTTTCCCCCTGCTCCTTATCTTTTTATTATATTTATTTTTATCTATTTATATTTTATTATTTATCCCAATCTTGAGAAGATTATTCCCGATGTAATGTCCAAGAGCAAAAATCCTTGATGCCCCGGAAGCGAAATACGATGGAGAGAGTAGGTATTTTAGGGAATGCTTTAAAATGGCGCAAAAATTTAACTTGAAGCGATTTTTCCAGTATTTTTTGTTTTCACGTCTTCACAAACCTTTCATCAAATACTTCTCTTTCACGATAAGATAAGAGATAAGAAATCCGAGAAAAAAACCGAGAAAGGAGAAAAAGAGAGAAAATGCAAAGCCTGTTATACTGCTTCCTAATTCTCTACCAAAGGCAAATCCGCCGAATAAGCCGATGATGGTAAGACCGGAAATAAGAATAGTGTAGGGAAGGGCAACAAAAAAAATATTACCCTTGATTCTCTCTTTTATCTTTATTCTATTTCGCATTTTACACTTTGCATTCTGCATTCAGCGTTATAGCCATTCCATTATATCTTCGTCCAGAGCATGAATGCAATCAAAAGCCCGTATATTGCTATCGCTTCTGCGAGCGCAACGAAAATCAGAACACGACCAAACGATTCGGGCTTCTCTGCGGTAGCCCCAGCGGCTGCTGTTCCAGTAGCAGATATTCCCCAACCTGCACCAAGTGCTGCTCCAGCCATTGCAATGCCCGCCGCTAATGCTATCCATCCACTATCGGTGACGCCGCCAGCCGCTGATCCTTCTTGCGCAGACACAACTCCTGCTCCTGCAAAAAGCAAAAGCAAACAAAGCGTAAATGCAAACGCGTATTTCGATTTCATATCTATTTCTATCACCTCTCTTTTTTCTTTATAATGAAGAGGTATATAAAAGTAAATGTTTTTTCTTTATTATATTAAGATGGTTTCAGCATGTTAATCATCGTTGCATGCTGTTCAGAAAGTTTCTCCAAAATCTTTCCGTGTCTCTCTAAAAGCGTTTGTGACCTCTCTAAAAGTACTTGCGTTCTATTCGCTTCTTCTTTCATCAATTCTTTTGTTCCTTTTATTTCTTTTTCAGTCGATTCTCTTGTTTCTTTGATTAATTCTCCAATGTATTTTCTCGTAGCTCTTCCGTTATACACTGAGAATAGACCAACAATCAAGCCAAAAATTGTCGCTCCTCCGATAACATATTGCCACATTTATAATAACCCCCTTTCTTCTAATTATAACTAAATATGTTAATCTGAATTATATAAACTTTGTCTTCTGCTTTCCCCACATCGCAGCTATGGTGCTAATGCACAGCACCAGCCTCCCTCAATATCGCCTCTATTTGTGCAGATGTGAAGTGCTTTTGTGTCATCGCACCGACAGGACATTCGGGGATACAGGCGCCGCAGCCTTTACATAGCGCTGGATTTACATACGATTTTCTCGTCCTAAGCAGGATTTCCTCTAACTGTTTCTCCTCTTCTTTTAACTCTATTGCTCCAAATGGACATACCTCCTCGCAAGCGCCACAACCGATGCAAAGCGCCTCATTTACTTCTGCGATTATCGGTTCCACTTCTATATAATCCCTGGATAAGATACTGCAAACTCTCGATGCCGCTGCCGATGCCTGTGCAACACTATCAGGAATGTCCTTTGGCGATTGAGAGCATCCTGCGAGGAAAATACCATCGGTAAGCGTATCCATAGGTCGAAGTTTTGGATGCGCCTCTAAAAAGAATTTATCCGCACTTTGTGTTATCTTCAATTTTCTTGCAAGGTCAAGAACATCATTCCGGGGGACAATACCAGTCGCGAGCACGACGAGGTCTGCCTCCTTCTCTACAAGGCGACCCTCACTTACTGTTTTCACCCTCAATCTTCCATTTTCATTCTTCTCCACTTTTATCTCGTCTGTTAACTCCCTTCTTATGTAATTCGCCCCTTCCTCTTTCACTCGCCAGTAAAATTCCTCAAATCCTTTACCGAAAGCTCTTACATCCGTATAGAGCACCGTTACATTTGCATCCGGAATGTGTTCCTTCACCAGGTGCGCCTGTTTCGCAATGTACATGCAGCATACACGAGAGCAGTATTCATTCCCCGCTCTTTTTGAGCAAGAATTCGTAGTTCGTAATTCGTAGTTCGTAATTTCTTCCCCCCTCTCCCTTGACCCCACACAACTAATAAAAACCACCTCTTTCGGCTCTTTACCCTTTATTTCTATCTTCCCGCCGGTGGGCCCAGAAGCGTTACAAAGCCGCTCAAATTCCAGGCACGTTATCACTTCATCGTGTTCATACCCGTAATTCGGTTCTAAAGAAGGGTCAAATAAATCAAAACCCGTTGCTGCTATTATCGCTCCTACTTCTATCTCAAACAATTCTTCTTTCATCTCGTGGTCTATCGCATCTGCCTCACATACCTTCTCACAAAGCCTGCAATCTGCACAAATTCCACACCTCAAGCATCTTTTTGCTTCTTCTACCGCTTCCTCCTCTGTGAATCCGAGTTCAACCTCTTCAAAGCTATTCCTTCTTCTTTCAACCGGTAGTTTCAGCATCCTTTTCCTTTCTTTCTTCTCTAACTCCTGTATCCGTGCTTTTACCTCATCTATTCCTATCTCTTTCTTTTTCTTTTCCTCCCGCTCTCTTTCTCCACCAGGTCCCGGCAAGAACTTCCCAATCAGATAGTTATCAATTGTTTCTGCGGCTCTTCTCCCCCATGCTATCGCATCTATCACTGTTGCAGGTCCTGTTACGGCATCACCGCCTGCAAATACGCTTTCTACGTTTGTTCTCCCATCTGCATCTACTTTAATCCGGTTTCTTTTAGCATCAATTTCTACACCACTTCCTTCAAGGAATCCAAGCTCCGACTGCTGACCTATTGCCAGCATGACGGTATCCACATCCATCATAAATTCTGAGCCTTCAACAGGTATTGGTCTTCGTCTCCCGGATTCATCTGGTTCTCCTAATTCCATCCTTATACATTCCATTCCTCGCACTTTCTCGTTTTCATCACCAATGATTCTACTCGGATTGGTCAAATATGCGATTTTCACGCCTTCCTCCTCCGCATCGGTTATCTCTTCTTCACTCGCCGGCATCTCCTCTCTCGACCTCCTATACACAATGGTCACGTCAGAACCCAATCGCAACGTGCATCTTGCGGCATCTATCGCTACGTTTCCGCCGCCTATTACCGCCACTTTCTTACCTATTTCCACTTCTTTACTCAAATTCAGTTCTCGAAGAAAATCAACACCATGAACTACTCCCTTCAGATTCGCACCCACAATACCGAGTTCTCTGCTCTTATCCGCGCCAACGGAAACGAAAATGGCATTGTACTCTGTTCTAAGTTTTTCAAATCTTTCTTTGTCTATCCCCCTACCGGTTTCTATTTCTATTTTCCCTCCTCCTTCTCGTTTGATGTAATCTATCTCCTTTTCCAAAACGCCTCTTGGTAGCCTGTATTTGGGTATTCCCGCAGCGAGCATCCCACCCAAAACTGGCAACTTCTCAAATATCTTCACTGAATACCCTTTCTGCGCAAGATAATATGCTGCGGTTAGACCTGCTGGACCTGAGCCGATAATCGCGATTTTCTCCCTCTTCTCCTCCGTAATCGCATTTTCATCTCTATCCTTATCTTCTTCTGCTTCATAATCAATACAATCAGCCGCAAATCGTTTCAATGCCGCAATTGCAATCGGCTCGTCAATTTCTCCTCGATTACATTTCTCCTCGCAGGGATGTGGGCACACATACCCGCAAATTGCAGGTAATGGGTTCACCTCCCTTATCAAATCAACTGCTTCCTTGTATCTACCCTGCGCGATTAACGCAACATAACCTTGTACATTCACACCTGCCGGGCATCCCAATCTACATGGTGGTATTCCCTCTATGTCTATTTTATCAATCGTGTACACCAGAGGAATAGCTTGAGGAAATGGGATATATACTGCCCCTCTTTTTGATAACCCCAAATCGAAATCATTCGGAACGACCTCTTTAACCGGGCATATATTTGCACATTCTCCGCAGCCCGTGCATTTCTCCTCGTCCACGAAGCGAGGCTTCTTCTTTACCCTCACCCTGAAATTACCCACATAGCCTTCCACGCTCTCTACTTCCGCGTAAGTAATGAGCTCGATGTTCTCATGCCGAGCCACGTCCACCATCTTCGGTGTGAGCACGCAAGCAGAGCAATCTAAAGTAGGGAAAGTCTTATCGAGTTGTGCCATGTGCCCACCGATGGTAGGTTCTCGCTCTACCAAATACACTTTAAATCCTGCATCTGCAATGTCCAGTGCGCTTTGTATCCCCGCTATACCCCCACCTATTACTAGTGCAGAAGGTGTTACTCCCATGCGCATCGGCTCCAGAGGCTGCAATAAAGATGCTTTCGCCACTGCACTCGCAACCAGCTCCTTTGCCTTTTCTGTCGCCTTTTCTCGGTCAGAATGAACCCAACTGCAATGCTCTCTTATATTTGCCATTTCCATGCAATACGCATTCAAGCCCGCTTCCTCACATGCCCGCCTGAATGTTACTTCGTGCATCCGCGGTGAGCAAGAAGCAACGACAACTCTGTCCAACTTCGCTTCCAAAATGTCTTTTTTTATCAGCTCTTGACCGGGATCAGAGCACATATAAACATAATCTCTTGATATAGCAACGCCTGGTAGATTTTTCGCAAATCCTGCTACCTCCTTCACATCCACCGTTGCTGCGATGTTCGTTCCACAATGACATACATAAACGCCTATTAATAACCCTTCATCCCGCTCTTTTTCTCTCATTCCCAAAGGTTTTTGTTTCGCTCTTTCTCCGCGCATATACCACTATCTAAATCTAAAATTCTGTGATATTTATTTAAATTATCCTTTTCATCTGCTACAAACATTTCATTATGTGCGCTTGTGCCCAAAAGCCATTTTTCTAAAAAAGGAAAAGCATTGTTACACGATTTCAACGCCATATTCTGCTCCTGTCATGGTTATTTCGCGTTTTAGCGCATTCAAAAATATTTTGAATGCACTACAAGAGAAATCAGTCCAATCAGCGAATTTTTCCGAAGAAAGTTCTAACCCTTTCTCTATCTCGTTCTGGCTGGGCAGTCCAAACGGCTTTACTTCTTCCCAATTCGCCTCCAGATATTTTAAGAGCGACGCGGATGCGAAATGTGTGGGCACCAGTGGGGATTGTGCAGAAAGGTCGAGAATCAACTGTCTTTCTCGCTGCACTTCATCATGGGAAATCGCAGACTGCTGTATCGCTTTTAGCCTCGCTTCTTCATGGACTACGCCTTTCATTTTAGAGCTGAGGATCTTTATGTGCTGCGCGACTAATTCTTTGTAAATTTCACCCTGTGCGAGCTCGTGTTCGAGCATGTATCTAAGCATGGGTTCTGTTGCTGATTGGAGGTAATCCTCATTCACCGCTATCACGGAAAACCACAAGCCGCGAAGGAAAAAACGACGGTGCATTGCAATACCATAATCTAAGGACCTTGTAGTGGCAGAAGGAACCAAAATAGAGGGTGCGAAAATTAGTGCTTTGGTTTTTAACAAAATGGTGCTCTCGATACGGTGACTGCCGATGAGTTTTTCGATGGTTTCTTCCTCTTCGCTTTCAAGTGGAAAGTGCATCGAAGCAGGGTCTGCGAGACTTTTTTCGTAAAATTCAACGATTTCGTTTATTTTATCGAAGTTTAGATTCTTTAGCGTTTCTGCTATTTCCTTTGCTGCTATTTGCAACCATGCAATATACTCTGCTTCGTATTTCTTACGTGATTCTGCTCCTCCATCAGCCGAAGAAGTCATTTTTTCATATCAAATATACGGTCGTGCTCGCTTACCACTCCCTCTACCTTGCTCAGCCGCTCCTCTATTGATGCAACCATGATAATTGATTATGTCATGTGACTATAAATAACTGTCTAATTTCAGTTAGTTTCTTTTTATATATGAATGCTCCATCAACTCATATTATTTGATGGTTTTTGGTGTGCTCCCAGAGCTTTTCACCGCCTATGCATAAATAAAACGTGCATATAGCTCAAAAAATCCGGTCATCCGGCGAAAGCAGCAGAGGGGTAAAAAACAAATCGTGCATGCAATCAATCAATGCTGCCTCTCAGGAGGA
>Ga0180301_10003442_pt1 | contig 12334 bp, 9 predicted proteins | sample GuaBasSediGuay16_FD_121797 | JGI IMG/M metagenome (GOLD analysis project Ga0180301, IMG submission 121797) | Subseafloor sediment microbial communities from Guaymas Basin, Gulf of California, Mexico - Guay16, Core 4569-2, 12-15 cm | ecosystem: Environmental > Aquatic > Marine > Hydrothermal...
GGTATAATGATACTCCTCTTTGGTATGATAGCTTCTGTTGGAATGAAGACGCTCATAATAAACAGAGTGAAGGTGGATGGGAAGAATTTGGTTGTGATATCTGTGATGCTGGTTTTGGGACTTGGTGGAACGAAATGGGAAATCGGCAGCGTTTCGCTGGAAGGTTTGGGTCTTGCAGCGATCGCTGGGATAGTTTTAAACGCCATATTCACTCTCACCAAAGCTTCTGAAGAATGAAGGCATGGCCCTTGAGGGCCATGCCTTTTTTCATATCACGTTTAGTTCCTTTCCGACTTTTTCAAACTTCTCTATGGCAAAATCAAGATCTTCCTTCGTATGAACAGCGCTTATCATGACCCTTATTCGAGCCTTTCCTTTGGGAACTGTGGGATATCCTATTGCTTGAGCGAACACACCTTCCTCCAACAGCCTCTTGCTGAATTCAGTAGCAACCTTTGCATCATAAAGCATTACGGGTGTTATGGGTGTTTCACTCACTCCAAGATCGAATCCTAACTTCTTCATGTTTTCTTTGAAATACCTCGCGTTATCCCACAGTTTCTTCACTCGATCCCCAGATTCCATTAGTATCTTCACGGCTTCTAAGGATGCTGCTGTATCGGCTGGTGACAACGGTGTGCTGAACAGGAACGGTCTTGCTTTCTGCTTCAAATAGTCTATGAGCTCTTTTTTACCGGCAACGTATCCCCCGACAACTCCGAAAGCTTTGGATAACGTTCCTATCTCTATATCGACTTTTCCATGGAGTCCGAAATGATCCACGATACCTCTTCCGGCTTCTCCCAAAACTCCTTCACCGTGCGCATCATCCACCATGACCATGGCATCGTATTTTTCGGCAAGTTCCACTATTTCAGGAAGGGGGGCAAGGTCTCCATCCATACTGAAAACACCATCGGTTATTATGAGTTTCCTTCTCGCGCCTTTTTCAGTGGCTTCTTTTAATTTTTCTTCGAGATCTTTAACATCCCTATGTTTCCAGATGTACCTATCAGCTTTGGACAGTCGCACTCCATCTATTATGCTGGCATGGTTTAACTCGTCGGATAAAATCGCATCTCCTGCCCCAACGATTGCGGGTATGACAGCTTGGTTTGCTATGAAACCAGTTTGGAGGAAGAGAACAGCTTCCACCTTTTTGAATTCGGCAAGCGCTTTTTCGAGTTCTTCATGGATTTTCAAAGTACCGGCTATGGTTCTAACGGCTCCTGGCCCAACACCCCATTCGTCTATTGCTCTTTTAGCTGCTTCTTTGAGACGCGGTTCATTGGCAAAACCCAAGTAGTTGTTGGAACACATGTTCAAAACCTTTCTACCACCTATAGTTAACCACGCACCTTGTGGACTTTCCAAAGTTCTTATGTATATGTACAATCCCTGCTCCTTCAATTCCTCCATCTCTTTCACGAAGACGCTGTAATCGAACAAGATACCACCTCCTTAATCATTTATCCTCAGAACCACCTTCCCACATTCTCCTTTTACCATCAATTCGAATCCTTTTTCCCATTCCTCGAAATCCAGAACATGTGTTATGATCTTGGAAAGGTCCAGTTTTTTCCTCTTCAGAAGTTGATCAACGATCCTCCAGGTTTCGAACATCTTCCTTCCGGTTATACCGTACACGGTGATACCTTTGAAGATCACTAGATCGTCTAGATTCAGAGTAATATCACCTTCGAATATACCAAGAAGGGAGGCCACACCCCCATTGGTTAGAGATCTAAGACCTTCTATTAAGGCACTTTGCTTTCCCGACATCTCCAGGAAAACGTCGACTCCTTCACCGTTTGTCTCTTTCATGACTCTTTTCACAAGATCCTCTTCAAGTGGATTGACCACCACATCTGCTCCTATCTCTTTGGCGAGTTTAATTCTGTAATCTTTAACCTCGGAGACGATAATGAAAGATGCTCCAGAGACTCGAGCAACCTCTATTGCCATGAGACCTATGGGACCAGCGCCTGTTATCAAAACCGTTTTACCGGAGAGATTTGTGACAAGGGCGGTATGGACGGCGTTCCCCAAAGGTTCCATGACCGATGCGTATTCTGGTTCGATACCTTCTGAAAGTTTCCAAAGTACTACTTCTGGGACGACCACGTAGTCCGCAAATGCCCCGTCTATATCGAATCCCAGAATCTTCATGTTTTTGCATACATGCATCCTTCCTGTTAAACACTGATAGCAATGACCGCACGGTATATGGGTTTCAGATGCTACCAAGTCTCCTTCTTTAACCCTTGTAACCAATTCTCCCGTTTTCACAACCTCACCCGTGTACTCATGGCCTATTATCCTTGGCAGCTTCATTCTGCTCCTGATCCATTCTTCCCATTTGTATATGTGTACATCAGAACCACATATGGAAGCTCTCCTGACATGGACAAGAACATCATGGGGACCTAAGGAAGGGTTGAACCCTACTTCTTTGAGCTTCAAGTTCTCTTCCGAGCTTTCCTTGATCAAAGCCCTCATAGCATTACCTCCTTTTTGTGTCTGTTGCCAAATCCTATTTTATTCTCAAATTCTTCAAAAAGAAAAATCAGGAAGATTTTCCCATAGATTTCCTCATTAGATCTTTAAGAACTCCCACCAGTTCATTTCTGTTTCTTTCATCCACACTGTAGATCACTGGGTTGAATTTATCTATGAATTTTTCGAGAAGGGGGATATCAATGTGAGGACCTGTTGCGAGGAGGAAAGCTGCCTTTTCCGCTGATTCAAATAGCCATCTCTGAAATTTTTGGGATAAACTCTCCATCTTCCCTATTTCATCTACAAAGAGGATTTTCCTGTCAACACTTCCTATCACTTTCAATGCTTTTTCCAACTCTTCGACGAATACCTTGTATTTTCCAATCCTTGGTCTTCCCTCAACTTTTCTTGCCAGCACGAAAGTTTGACCGTTATGAAGAACTATATCAAAGCCAATTCTTTTACCTTGATAATCTCTCACTTCTTTTGTGTAGAATCCCACCGCTTCAAAATCTTTCACCACTTTGGAAACAAGAGTCGTTTTTCCTACACCCGGCCTTCCCCTCAAAACGATTATCATTCCTTCTCCTCCACAAGTTCGAAATCGATCTCTCCTCTCACTTTATCTGCTCTCACGACTTTTGCTTTGAGCTTATCTCCAAGTCGGAAAACTCTTCCCTTCCTCTTTCCTATGAGAACATTTGATGATTCGTCGTAATAGTAATAATCATCCAAGGTTGATACATGTATCAACCCAGATATGAATTTTTCTGGGATCTCCACAAAAAGTCCAAACTTTGTGATCCCTGTTACTATCACATCGAAGACCTCTCCAATGTGCCTGGAGATGTATTCAACTTTCTTCATGGCCACAAGATCCCATTCAGCTTCATCTGCGATCCTCTCTCTTTTGCTAGAATGCTTTGCTACTTTTGGCAGAACATCACTGTAGAACCCTATCTGATCGGGAGTGAAAGTTCCTCCTTGTGAAAGGTAGAGTTTCAAGAGTCTATGGACCACAAGATCTGGGTATCTTCTTATGGGAGACGTGAAATGAGTGTATGCGTAAGATGCCAGGCCAAAGTGTCCTATGTTTTCAGCTGAGTACATTGCCCTCTTCATGGATCTCACAAGGAGCCTTTCAACACTGCTTCTCAAGGGATGATCCTTCACCTTCTCAAGGAGCTTTTGGAGAACACCTGGATGTATGTTCTTTGGGATTTTAGCTTTTATTCCCATAGCCAATAGATAATTCTTTAGTTGGAATATTATGTCAGGGTCTGGTTCTTCATGTACACGATACACGAAGGGAAGCCCTGCGTTATCAAATAGCTCAGCGACTGTTTCGTTCGCTCTTATCATGAACTCCTCTATTATTCTTTCCGAAATTCCCCTTTTTCTGGGCACTATATCCTTGACTCTACCGTTTTCATCGAACAGAACTTTCACCTCATCACTTTCTATGTCTATTATCGCTCCTCTTCTTTTTCTTGCTTCTCTAAGAATCAAAGCAAGTTCTTTCATCAACTCAAGATGTGGCCTCAAATCCTCTAACTCTTCTAGAGCATCTTCCTTCCCATCGAACATCTCGTTTACTCTCTCATATGTCAGACGCTTCTTGTTTCTTATAACCCCAAGGTTTATATCGAAATCCTTCAAATTACCTTCTCTATCTATCTCCATTTCAACAGATACTGTCAATCTGTCTTCTCCTTCCACAAGGCTGCATATTCCGTTAGAGAGTCTGAAAGGAAGCATAGGGATAACAGTATCTATGAGGTAAACACTCGTTCCTCTTTTGTAAGCTTCGGTATCTAGTGCACTTTTTTCTTTGACGTAGTGTGAAACATCTGCTATATGAACAGTCAATAAGAAGTTGCCATTCTTCAAAAGCTCGATAGAAACAGCATCGTCAAAATCCTTTGCATCTTCACCATCTATCGTTACCACGACTTTATCCCTGTAATCTTTCCTCCCTATCAGATCCTTTTCTTTGATTTCGAGTGGTATCTCATTGGCCTCAGCTATAACTTCTTCTGGGAATTCGTTAGGCCATGGAAGATCGTGTTTCACGATCACACTCGGTAGATCTATCGAAGGGTCTTCAAGATCTCCTAGAACCTCCACGATTTTCGCTTCTGGATTTCTTCCAGGAGAAGGGTATTTCAAGATTTCTGCTATCACCTTATATCCCGGTTTGGCTCCTCCAAAGTTCTCGGGTGCCACGTAGAAATCGTAGATAAACTTGGGGTCATCAGGTATTATGAATCCGAATGCACCTTTGTGTTCGAAAACTCCAACGATCTTTTTGGTCCCTCTTTCAAGAACCTTCAAAACTCGACCCTTTGGTAGACCATGCCATGTTCCTGTAACTTCCACAACGACTTTGTCTCTATGAAGGGCGTACCTTGTATCCTCAACAGGAACGGCTATTTCCAGAAAATCAGGTGTTACGACAAAAGCCATTACTCCAGATTTTGTGAATTCTATGGTTCCTATATAGATATCGTCGCCAATTCTTCTGTACCTTCCTCTACCATCCCTTAGGATTCTTCCTTCTTTTTGAAACTCCTTTAGGATCTCTCTTATCTTTTTCCTTTTCTCCCTTGTCCTTGCTTTCATTTTTTTGTATATTTCTTTTAAAACCATAGGCCTGTAGTCTTTTGATTCGAATAGTTTTAAGAGTCTTTCCTTTATGTCCATAAGATCACCTCTATTTCGTTCTGTATAGTCTATCTCCAGCGTCTCCAAGACCAGGAATGATATAACCATGATCGTTCAATCTCTCATCAAGAGAAGCTGTATATATGGTGATATCAGGATGGACCTTCCTCACGGCTTCAACTCCTTCAGGTGCTGTTATCAGCGAAACGAACGTTATTTTCCTTCCCCCGCGCTCTTTCACAAGCTCTATAGCTTTCAAAGCGGAAACACCTGTTGCAAGCATGGGATCAAGGATGAAAATCTCACTCGTGTGATCAAGAGGAGGCAATTTGCAGTAATACTCGACAGCTTGGAGGGTCTCTGGATCTCTATAGATCCCGATATGACCAACAGAAGCGTTCGGTAATAACTCTAAGATGCCGTCTGCCATAGCAAGACCTGCTCTCAATATCGGAACTATAACGATTCTCTTATCCTCTATGTAATACCCCTTCGTTCTGGCTATAGGTGTTTCTATCTCAACTTCCTTTATCTCTATATGCCTTGTTGCTTCGTACGCTAAAAGGAGTGTTATCTCCTTTAAAAGCTCTCTGAACTCCTTTGGACCCGTGTCTTTTTTCCTCATTATAGTGAGTTTATGCTTTATCAAAGGATGATCGACGATGACAAAGTTTTCCATAGTCATACCCCCTGTTCCAGTTCTTTATAGAGAGGGAATGCCTCACAGAGCTCTCTAACTCTTTTTCTAATCTTATTTCTCACCTCTTCCGGGACATTTCCCTCATCATCCTCTATGGATTCAACGACGGTGGCTATCATATCGGCTATCTCTTCCATCTCTCTTTTCCCCATACCTCTTGTTGTAACAGCCGGTGTTCCTATTCTGATGCCACTCGCTACGAAAGGAGACCTTGTTTCATTCGGTATAGTGTTTTTGTTCACTGTTATGCCACACGATTCTAACGCTTTCTCTGCTGCTTTCCCAGTAACATTCATGGGGGTGAGGTCCACTAGGAAAAGATGGGTATCTGTTCCGCCCGAGACTATTTTGAAACCCCTTTTTTCCAATTCCTCAGCTAGGTGTTTTGCATTTTCAACGATCCTCTTTTGATAATCTCTAAACTCCTCACTCATGGCTTCTTTAAAGCACACAGCCTTTGCTGCTATAATATGCATCAATGGACCTCCTTGAGTTCCCGGAAACACGCTCTTGTTTATTTCTTGGTATATATCTTTGTGATTTGTGATTATGAAGCCACCTCTTGGACCTCTAAGGGTTTTATGGGTAGTGGAGGTTACAACATGAGCGTGTTCTGAGGGATTTGGATAGATCCCGGCAGCCACAAGTCCTGCAAAATGTGCCATATCCACCATGAGGTAAGCGGATACTTCGTCGGCTATCTCCCTGAACTTCTTGAAGTCTATTATCCTCGAATACGCACTCCCACCTGCGATTATTATCTTGGGCCTGTGTTCAAGTGCGAGCTTTCTGACTTGATCGTAGTCTATCAATCCAGTTTCAGGGTCCACACCGTATTGAACCACTTTGAAGAGTTTTCCTGAAAAGTTCACGGACGCTCCATGTGTCAAATGCCCTCCGTGAGTTAGAGACATACCCATTATGGTATCTCCAGGGGATGCGAGTGCCAGATAAACCGCCATATTCGCCTGAGATCCAGAATGTGGTTGAACGTTAGCGTATTCGACGTTGAAAAGCTTTTTGGCTCTATCTCTTGCAAGTTGCTCTGCTCTATCCACCCACTCGCAACCCCCATAATATCTCCTCTTTGGATAACCTTCTGCGTATTTGTTTGTCAAAACACTTCCCATCGTTTCTATAACAGCAAGGGAGGTGAAATTTTCGGATGCGATGAGTTCTAAAGTGTTTCTTTCCCTTTCAAGTTCTCCAATAAGTACTTCGTATATCTCTGGATCCACTTTCTTAACATGCTCCCACATGGGACACCCTCCTCACTCCAGAGTGTATTCGAATCCATCAGGTGTATCCTTGACCTTTACGCCAATCTTTTCAAGCTCTTCTCTGATCTCATCAGATAGATCGAACCTTCTTTCTTTCCTAAGGGTTTTTCTAACGTTCAAAAGAATCGTCAGTATACCTTCTGTCTTCTCCTCAACCTTTCTCTCCCTTTCAAGGTCAAAAAGGCCAAGAACAGGGCCAAATTCCCTCTTCACAAGATGATAAGCCTTCAAAGCTCTATCTTCATTCCCATCATCCATGGCTTTGTTCATCTCTCTAACAAGGTCGAAGATCAAAGCTATCGCACCAGGCGTGTTGAAATCTTCATCCATCGTCTCTATGAACCTCTCTATAAAAGATTCCTGCCAAGGATCTCTCCTCGGTATCGGTACTTCTTCAAAACGTTTTTCGAACCTTTCGATGGATTCCCAAACTCTTTTCACAGATCTATAGCTTTCCTTCAAAGATTCCTCGGAGAATTCCACAGGACTTCTGTAATGCTTCGAAAGGAAGAAATATCTCAGAGAATCCCTTCCAAACTTCCTGACCGCTTCTCTCACACTCACTATGTTTCCAACCGACTTACTCATTTTATCCCCTAAGATTTGAACCAAGCCGTTATGCATCCAGTATTTGGCGAATGGTTTCCCCGTTATAGCTTCAGATTGAGCTTTCTCGTTCTCATGATGTGGGAATATGAGATCTTCTCCTCCTGCATGTATATCGAAGGATTCTCCTAAAAGCGACATGGACATCGCAGAGCACTCTATATGCCATCCTGGCCTTCCTTTACCCCATGGGGAATCCCACCAAGGTTCCCCAGGTTTTGCAGATTTCCAAAGGGCAAAATCCAGAGGGTATCTTTTCTTCTCACTTATTTCCACTCTGGCTCCCGCTATCATGTCTTCTACTTTTCTCTTTGAAAGTTCGCCGTATTTTTTGTACTTCCTGACATCGAAGTAGACGTCTCCATCAGCAACGTAAGCGAATCCTTTCTCTACCAGCTTGTGAATGAGATCTATGATTTCCTTTATATAATCGCTGGTTTTAGGATGAAAATTGGCTGGCCTTATTCCCAGAGCGTAAGAATCTCTCCAGTATTCGTTTATAAAGGTTTCTGCTACATCTTTGAATCCCACTCCCATTTCGTTTGCTTTCTTGATTATCTTGTCATCGATATCCGTGAAATTCTGAACCATTATCACCCTGTAACCTCGATATTCCAGATACCTTCTGAAAACATCGAAAACGATCGCTGGGCGAGCATTACCAACGTGTATGAGACCGTAAACTGTGGGGCCACACACATACATCCTCACTGTATTTTCTTCAAGTGGTACGAGATCTTCCTTTTTACCCGTTAAGGTGTTGTAGATCCTTATCATATCGTTTTAACGTGCCCTCCTTTCAAAAGGACATTCAGGATCTTCAAGATCTCTTCTTCCGGTAAGTCGTAGTATGAGGAAGCAAACGTCACTATGGAATCCTTCCTTTTCAAGATCCTTGATAAGAAAGCAATGAGTTCACCAGTTTCCACCGGCCTTTTCAACTCTTTTCTTTCTCTTTCCTCAATCTCATAGAGCCATTCGTACCCAAGCATCCCTTTAAAATCCACTTTTAAACTCTCAGAATCTGATGGCTCGAGATCGAACTCTGAAAGCTCCAGAGAAACAGGTATTCTCCACTTTTTTGAAGATTCTTTTAACATGTTCCCTATCTCTAAACTTCCTTTCTTTCCTTCTATTTTCCTAAGAAGTAACCTGGTTTTGTAAAGCATCCTTTCTTTTACAAAATCTACTACCTCTTTAGTGGGCAATATGTATGATCTGACAGCATCTTCTATACTCCTTACGATCCAGTCTATTTCCTCTTCATCTACCTTGTCCGGTGTATCATCACTTGTGTGGTAGAACCTATCTGGCCAATGCCCAACATGAACTGCTGGAATCATTTCATGAATGAAGGGAACATGGTCTGATCCCGCTCTGAACGTCGCTGGGAAGAACCTTTTAATGGGAACTCCTCTCACACTGGGAACATTCTTTTCCAGGTAGTACCATAGAACTTCTGTGAAAGTTGGATCAAGGGGTGGGGGGGGTTCGACGAGAAGCAGACTCGAAAACGTTTTTTCCTGATCCTCGCCAACCATATCCAAATTCACGACTACATCAAAAAAAGGTCTTTCATTAAATATGTAAGGAACACTCCCTGAGAATTCTGGGACGAGTAAAAAGGTCAAATCAGCTTTTGGAGGGTTTTCAGCGAATCTTTCAGCGAGTTTCAGTACAGCGTAAACACCAGATGCGTTATCGTTAGAACCAGGGTTTGGATGACATATATGAGCAATGAAGCATATTTTCGGTCCCTCTCTTTCTAACCGTGCCTCTAGAACTTTAATAGAGTTCTCTCCAACTTCAGCATCTATACGACATCCTATCCTTACACTCCCATTCTTTTTCAAAAGATCCTTCAAAAGTTTGTACTGATTGTAACTTAGGGAAAATCCCCTGGGTTTGTACTCCAAGTTTTTTTTGTTTCTGGGAAAACTGAGATAATTCACTGTATCTTTCAAGTTCTCAGGAGTTCTTCCTATCTCTTCACTCTCTTCCCTCATGTAATAAACCAAGAGACATTTTGCACCTTTTTCAACGATCAATTTTTCGAACTTGTCTCGTACATTCCCTTCTGCAAGAACCGCTTTCCCTTCTAAATCTTCCTCATTTTCGCCTTTCAGCTCATACTCTTCAAAACCTTCTGTGGAATGGCTACCGACAAGAAGGGAAGTCTTGCACGCTTTAAAGGAGGAGAGAAGTTTTTTCTTTGGTTCTAGCAGCCATAATTCAGAATCCTTGGGATTCCATGATAGAGGTACTTCGAAATTTTCGTATCTTTTGCCAGCTTCGTATTCAAAAACTCTCGTACCGTAGACTCCCATCTTATCAAACAAGGTTTTTACGAATTCGATCGCTTTTGAGAATTCTTCACTACCTGGTATTCTGTGAAATTGAGATATCACTCTGAGTTCTTCCAAGTTGATCACCCTTTCGAGATTTTATCATTAAAAACGAGCCCGCTGCACAGCGGGATCATTTTTTGTTTTTTGTGCCTTCTCTTAAGAAATTCCATCTGAATTTTTTATCTTCTTCTCCCTCAACACCCTTGGGTGAGAAACCATCGACAACACCTATCACACTTCTTCCCTGATCAGTTGTTGCAACTATCACCTGTAATGGGTTCGCTGTCGCCGTATATATCCTGCAGATCTCTTGAATATTCTTCAGCTGATTCAGAATATTTATAGGATAACCGTTTTTAACATATAAGACGAAAGTGTGTCCCGCTCCGATCTTCTTCGCAGTTTCTATGGCTTTAGAGACGAGCTCATCATCGTTTCCTTCATACCTTACGAGACACGGGCCACTAGCCTCGTTGAAAGCAAGACCGAATTTCATGTTCGGATTCGTTGTAACTATGGCCTCGTATATGTCCTCTACTGTTTTTATGAAATGAGAATGTCCAAGAATTACGTTAGTACCTTCAGGAACCTCAATGCTGACAACTTCGAACTCCAATTTCATGAGACACCCCCCTCTCAGCTTTTCTTTGGATTTATATTAACATGAGGAGCTCGTCTTTCATGAAAAAATTTCGAAAAGAAAAAGTGGTACCATATCCTTCTGTAAAATAACTGACGGAGGGATATCGATGAAGAAGTACATAATAGTCACCGGAGGCGTAATAAGTGGTATAGGAAAAGGAATATTTTCGGCATCAATAGCCCGCCTTATGAAAGAATGCGGACTTAACGTGAACGTTTTGAAGATAGACCCTTACCTGAATGTAGATGCCGGTACCATGAATCCGAATCAACATGGAGAAGTCTTTGTAACGGACGATGGATACGAAGCAGACCTTGACCTTGGACACTATGAAAGGTTCCTTGGAACGAATATGAGCAGGAAGAACAACATGACAGCAGGTCAAGTCTATTTGAACGTCATAGAAAAAGAAAGGCAAGGGAAATATCTTGGCTCCACTGTTCAGATAGTTCCACACCTTACAGGTGAGATAAAGACTAGAATAAAGGAAATGGAAGGTGATCTTTTAGTCGTTGAGATAGGAGGAACAGTCGGTGATATAGAGGGAGAAGTTTTCCTAGAAGCTGTCAGAGAGCTCCAGCTTGAGGAAGGAAAGGAAAATTTTCTCTTCGTCCACGTGACGTATGTTCCATATTTAAAAACCACCAACGAATTCAAAACCAAGCCCACACAACAGTCTGTTCAGCAACTGAGAAAGATTGGGATAAATCCGGATATGATCGTTGTAAGAAGCGAATTTCCCATCGATGTGAGTAGTCTCAATAAGGTCGCTCTGTTTGGAGGAGTTCCAAAAAATATGGTTATAAACCTTCCTGATACGAAGAATGTTTATGAGATTCCTGAGATTTTGTACAATCTGGAAGTTCACAAAAAAGTTGCCAGAAAACTCAACCTTGACATAAACGATTCGAAGTTCAAATGGTCTTACCCTAAGGTTTTTAAACCTTATAGAATCGCCCTCGTGGGGAAATATCTAGGGACGGACGACGCCTACAAGAGTATTATCGAATCCGTGTTTCTCACGGGAGTTGAGAAACCAACTGTTATAGATTCTCAAATGTTGGAAGAATCGACAGATTCAGAAGTGGCATCGATTTTAGAGGAGTTTGATGCTTTGATAATACCTGGAGGATTTGGAAAAAGGGGGATAGAGGGTAAGATAAAGGCCATAAAATTTGCAAGAGAAAGGAAAAAGCCGATACTTGGTATATGTCTTGGCATGCAGCTCATGGTAATTGAATTTGCAAGGAATGTCTGTAAACTTGAGAATGCAAATTCAACAGAATTCGATCCCAAAACTCCTCACCCAGTCATAGATCTAATGGAAGAACAGAAAAAAATATTAAAACTTGGAGGAACCATGCGTCTCGGGGCTCAAAAGATAGAAATCGTTCCTGATACTCTACTTTGGGGGATTTACGGTAGGAGTGAGATATCCGAAAGACACAGGCACAGGTACGAGGTGAATTTTGATAGTTATTCCTACATATTCAAAAAACCAGGTGAGAAGGGATACAAATTGGTGGTCTCTGCAAGATCCCAATTCGTTGAGGCTATTGAACTCGAAGATCACCCATTTTTCCTTGGAGTTCAA
>Ga0180301_10003443_pt1 | contig 12332 bp, 17 predicted proteins | sample GuaBasSediGuay16_FD_121797 | JGI IMG/M metagenome (GOLD analysis project Ga0180301, IMG submission 121797) | Subseafloor sediment microbial communities from Guaymas Basin, Gulf of California, Mexico - Guay16, Core 4569-2, 12-15 cm | ecosystem: Environmental > Aquatic > Marine > Hydrothermal...
CCTAGTTGACGCAATGAAGAAAGCTAATGTGAGAGAGGTGTACAATAACGCTACGAACACCTACACCTACGTGATAACTGGTCTAGACGTTAAGTGGATGGATCCATACAACTCAATGAGTGCACACTACTGTAAATGGTTCAACTACACAATAATCTCTACAGAACCTCCAAATGCATGGATTAGAGTCTACATCGAAGGCTTTAAAGTAATGACAATACCACAGGAAGCACATGTAGTAATTGGGACAAATGTAGAGAATGACATAGACTACGGAGTAGCATTACTACTATTTGAGTACACAGGTGTGTATAAGCCCGAGGAGGTAGTTGCTGAGGTACCTAAGGAAGTCAAGGAAGTACTTGGTAGTAGGTTGCTGAAGTACCTAGCACTAGGTAAGTTAATTACAGCTGTAGTACTTGACAAGGGTACTATACACCTACCTGAGAACGGTAATTGGACTAAGTCGTACCCAATACAGAAGTACATTGTTGAAGCACTTGCAAGAGCTACTGTAACGGGTAAGGTGCTCGTAGTTGTTGCTGGTAAGATAAGTGCAACAAAGGACTACTACTGGAGCGATAACTTCGATTATGCAGATACTATAGTCACAGCTGTGACAAATATAACGAAGGGTAGGCTAGTTGTCCCAATCAAGGTAGTTGATGTAGATACTGATGAGCCGATACAGGGTGCAACTGTGAAGATCTTCAAGAAAGTTGGTGCTAGTGAGGAGCTAGTTGCAGAGGGTACGACTAATGCTAGTGGAATGGTTACACTGTACGTACCGTGTGCAGGTACGTACAAGCTATATGCTGAACACCCAGACTACAAGCCGAATTACATCATCACACAGATCTACTACAACACAACTGTACCATACGTGATTAAGCTAGCTAGGAAGGAGTACCAGCAGTGGGTACCTCCGCCTCCTCCAGTGGCTGGTGAGTACGGTGCTGAGGAAGGTTATCCGCCAATAATAACACCTGAAGGTAAGAAGATGTACTGGTTGCTGATACACGTAGTAACGAAGGATGGGTTCCCAGTATCTGGTGCTACAGTAAAGATCTACAATGCAACAGAACAGCTGTACGATACCGAGGTGACGAACGGTACTGGAACAGCGTACTTCCTAGTACCAGAGGGCTTCTCAGGAACTTACGAGGTCTACTACAATGAACTCTACGTCAATGGAACTATAGCACCAGTCTACAAGCACAGAGTGATCGAGGTAGTTCTACCAATATACTCGAAACAGAATAAGACAGGACACGTAGTGTTCTACGTATACGATGTAGTGAGTAGAACACCTATTGAAGGGGCTAAGCTAGAGATTAAGGAGCCATACTACAACAGATTAGTTGCTGTGATGTACACTAATGCTACGGGATATGCAGAGAAGTGGCTCCCATACGGTGCATACAACTTGACAGTGTACGCTGGAGGCTACTACAACTACTCAATTCAGTTCTACGTACTCAGCACAGAGCAAGTAATCAGAATACCTCTTCTACCACTGACAGGAGTTACACAGTACGTACCTCCATATCCTCCAGCAAATGACTCAAGACCTCCAGTGATAATTAATGGAACTGAGTACTACTATCTATGGGTTAGGGTTTCGTATGAGGATGGTGCTCCAGTTCACGGTGCTAATGTCACTGTGTACGATGCTGTGAGATACAGTGACATAACTAATGGAACGGGAACTGTGTACTTCCTACTACCAGCATACAAGGTGTACTACGTAAATGTGACGTACCTCAACTACACTGCTGTTAGGAGTCTAAATCTAACACATCACACATTCCTAGTGTTCAAGGTACCGTACAAGTCTGTGTACTTCCAGCCAGAGGTACTGATCAAGAGTGTAGATCTAGTATTTGTCAGAGGTATAGCACCTGCATATCACCTAGTACTCGTGACAATACTGACTAATGTACCACAGACAGTTGTTGTCGAGGTTAACGTAACGAGAGTTGATACTGGTGAACTGATTAAGAGCTACAACGTGACGTTTGTATGTGATGAGGCAGGAGTCTACACCAATGCGACATTCGTGTACATAAATGTGACAGGGCAAAATGTACCGTTTAGGGTCTGTGCTAAGATAGTGCAGTTTGAGTACGATACAAACCTCGACAACAACTTCATGTGCTCAGCAGTGAGGAAGATATCGAGCAAGAGAGGTGTAGAGGTCTTCGTGCTGTGGAAGGTAATTGACTTCGGAAACAAGTACAGGTACATCCTACCAGAGCTAACTAAGGTACAGGTCTGCATTAAGGTGAAGACAACATTTAACCTAACTACGTACAAGCTTCATGTAAAACCAGTTATCGAGTACATGGACTACATTAAGAAGCGTAGAGAGAGGATTGAGAAACTAGCAGTCATCACTACTGAGAATCCAAGTGGAGCAGTGATGTGGTTCAACTACACCTTCGTGATACCTTGGACAGATGTTATCAACTTAACAGCACTTATTGAGAAGTTACCAATACCAGTTGACGAGATCAAGATATTCAATGCGAGCATTAGAGTTGATCCAAATGCTAGGCTAGAGAGAGTAGATTTACCGAAGACAGTAACGTCAGAGCAAGAGTTCACGTACAAGATTGTTGTTAAGTCAAATGTCTACGATCCACAAGCCTCGGCAACAGTAGTGTTCATAGATGCAGATACGGGAGAAGTAGTGTACTCGTGGAGTAGTAGAGTAGAGCTAAAGAAGGGTCTAAATACAATTGTCATAAAGGCTAAAGCACCAAGAGTAGAGCCAAAGAAGATATTCGGCTTTGAGGTAGCACCAACAGTTAAGAAGTTCATAGTGAATGCAACCGTAAACGGCTACAACGTATATCCCGAGGACGATACCTTAACAACAACAGTGTACGTAAGCTCCAAGATACCGCTACTAACATGGGCATTCATAGGAGTACTAGCATTGATAATCCTCCTCCTAATACTCGTAATGGTATCACTACTTGCAAGAAAAACAGTTACAATCAGAAGAACGAGATACTTGTAAACTCTTTCCATTCTTTACTCCTATAGATTTACCTACCTCTAACTCTGTATTCAGCAATGGGATTTCTGTAGAGTACTAGCTTAGTGTTTGGTAGTATGTTCTTTAGTGCTTCAATAACTCTCTCACTGTCATCCCAAACCTCCTCAATTTCGTAACCGACATCTAGTAAGTGCCTTATCACCTCTAGCTTAAGCTCGTAATCCTTCCTGTAATCTCCCTTCTTCCTGAAGTAAATCTCATCAACAGGAATCTCATACCTCCTCAACTGATTGAGTGTAGCGTACTTCTGAGTCTCCTCAACTCTACCAGTGACAATGATTATCCTGTAACCACTTCTCTTCATCAACTTCACATGTGCAACAACATCGAGATTAGGTCTATCTAAATACATGTACTTCGGACTGAGAAAGAGATTCCAAAATCTCCTCCTCTGCTTAGAATCTGCTTTTGACAAATCATCTACACCAACTTCCTCAAGGCATCTCCTAATTCTCTCAGATACATCAAATAACACACCATCTAGATCCACAACTATTGCCTTCACCATGTAGCCCACCAGTAGCTAAAGCACACAGAATCTATGAGTAGAAGATATGAAATAAGATGTGAAAGAGGAGTATAGGAGGCAACATAGTTAATTAAGTTCTTCAGGAAGTATTATCGCACTTCTACATAACCAATTACAAGCTTCATCAAATGACATATCTGCTGGTCTAAGTACAGCATATGCACCTATCATTCTCAATTTGTACCTCTTTCCTTGAAATTCAAAACCGTAATCCTTAACAGCAAGTACTGTAGATAGATATGCATGAAGATCATCAATGAATCTTCTACTTCTCGACTCTTCAATGCCAAGAATTTCTCTAAGTAGATCTTTTGAAAAGTAGCGAAGATACAAATTACCTTTATCTGTTGATATGAAAGCAATTACACCTTCTTTATCACCGTAGAAGAGACTTTCAGCAATTCTTCTAATGATATTAAGTATCTCCTCCTTGCTAAGACCTCTCACTGAGTACATGTTCTCAGACTAGCTTCACCGTGCTAGCTATTATCTTTTTCTTTCTCTTCTAATCTAAGCATATATTAGTAGTAGAGTAGCAATGCCTATGATTACGAGCAACAATCCAATGTACCCGTGATGTATGTGGTACCTACCAACATACACCTCCCTACCTAAGCTCGGAGCCTTACCTAAGTGATACAGAATGTCGTGAACTATGAGGAAGATTCCAATAGTGAGAATTAGCACCACTACACCAAGCAACATATCACATACCTCAATAATGCTTCAATTCTTGCATAAGACTAGGTTCCTATAAGCTTTACTTTACTTCAAACAAAACTTGTATATGTTAGGGATTCTATGTATTGACTTAGGTGAGCTATATGGTCTCCTTTATTGATATTTTGAGAAAGCTCATGGAAGGTACATACTCTACAATGACTGGTTCTCCAGATGCTCCTGAAACATTTAGAGAATTTGTTGAAGAGATTAAAGTGAAAGTTCCTGAGTTAAGAGATAAAGATGATTGGGAAGTGGAAAATACTGTACTTGAAGCAATTGATTATGCTAGACATAAACTCTGTTCTCAGATTAAGAAAGCAGAAGTAGTACCAGCAACACCTGATTACTATGGAGGTATTACTGTTTACACATGTTATCATCCCGATATAGGAAGATTCTACTTAGTAATAGATGAAGAAGAAGATGCTAGTTCAGGATATGCTCACTACAGTTTTACTATAACTAAAAACAGAAGAAAAGCACTACGTGAATATGAAGAACGTATTAAAGCATGGAAAGAAGAGGAAGTAGAGTTTGAGGAAACTATATGAGGAAACTGAAGCTAAATCTTCAGTATTTCGTACCTCCATGTCTTTTGCTTGGGAAGTTAGTTTGTATTAGTGATTCCTCAATTTGTGGTTTCTACATGAGTAGGTACTGTCCGTATCCTGATGAAGCGAGGGAATTAGTTAGTAAGTTTTTTAAGTGTTAGTAATATCTTGAGCAGTGCTATGGGAGTACCGTAAGGGGGTTTTGGTGTGAAGTTGCTACGTAAGGGGGTTTCGGAATGAATTCCCAAGAACACAGCAACAACATAAGCAAAAGGGGGCGGTTTCGCTCATGATGTAAAGTACACTTACAAGATAGAGTAGTTAACTAGGAAATAAATGTATGGAATTGGCTCAGTAAGTTAAGTAGAAAAAAGAAGAAGTTTGAACTATAGCTTGGGAGGATACTTACCTAAGTACTCCCTAAATAACTTCTCTAGTGCTCCCTCTACATCACCAGCATATGCAGAAGCTACATGTTCTGCATCATGTTCATCTGGTAGGTACTTCTCCTTAAACTTATCAATTAATTTTGGTAACTTCTTAATATCCTCACCAGTAACAGTAAATCCTGTTGTCAGCTTTCCAACAAAACACTCCCACACATTGTCAAAGTAACCTTCCTCTTCGTACCAGCCTGAGAACGATGATGCTATAGACCTTAGCTCTTTCTCAGCTTCCTTCATGAGCTTACTGTACTTCTGATGTATTTCACTTAGAATCTTCTCATCAACCTCAAACTCTAACTCTGCTACGTCCTCACCAAATTTCTCAAGTATCTTCTCTATAGCTTCCTCGCTATAACCTCGCTTTTTAAGTTCCTCTCTCAATCTATTTAGGTAGTCCTCCTCCAAATCCAGTACATACCACTTAAAGCTCTCAGCACTCATACCATCTTCTTGAACTGCTATGTAATCTACACTTCTCTTATTTGGTCTAATTTCGATAGCCTCCTTAAATCCTCTCTTCCTCAGTTTCAAATACTAGCCTCGGTACATACCATCTATCGTATGCAATATCAATGCCGTACTTCTCGATTACCTCATCAAGCTTCTCTTCAGGTAGAGTCTTTTCAACTAGCTCGACTACCTCATTCCAGATATCATACACATGCTCTATAGATGGTACAACACAAATCTCTGTGTCCCACTCTTTTCTCGGTTCTCCACTAGCCTTTCTACAAAGCTCTCTGAACTTTTGTATAGCTTCATCCTTTGTTATGTACTTAGTCTCTAATGCTAATGACATAGTTTATGACACCTACGAGTAGTAGCACTATTCACAGTAAAAAGAGTTTGTACATAAACTACCAGCCGTATAGTTCTGTTATTCTCTCGCTTAGGTATCTTCTCAGTGCTTTCTCTACTGCTGATTTTAGGTAGTAGTTGACTGTATCTACGAAGCAGTACTCCTCATCTCCAGTCTTCTCAACACATCTACTGTACTTACTCCTTATCTGGTACGGTCTTAGCTTCTTAATCTCATCGAGTACATAGGATAGTAGTCTCTCTCGCTCAGCTCTCGTAACTGGTATAGCCATCTTCCTCAAGTCACTGAGTACGCTGTCTATCATTGGTAGTAGGATTCTTGCTAGTGAATCCCTATCAACTTCCTCGAAGACCTTCCTAAGCTCTTCAGCTAGCTTCTCAGGTGTTACCTTCTCAAGTTCAAGCAAGTATCTTTCTGCCATACTCCTTCCTCACCTCCGACATAACTGCATCTAGTACACGAAATGCCTCCCTAACTAAGCAAGCTCTAGGCTTCTCAGTCAATCTAGTGCATAGTGCTAGACTCCTCTCTATCTCGTACCTATGCTCATCTATGTACCTCAGCAACTTCTCCCTAATCCTCTCAACCTCCTCATCAGGTAAGACATGTAGTTCCTTCTCCTCAATCCACTTATCTACAATAGCTCTAATCAAGTCCTCAACATTACTGAAGTCACTAGCTAACTTAGTTAGGAGAGATTTACTCGGCTCAGGCAGAGCACTCACCTCGTACTGTTGAGATACCGCACACTCAAATATTTGTTAACTAAATGTACTGTTTTGTGAATAGAGCATAAATACCGCCACAGTGCATTGAGTAATTGATGGGTAGGTCGAAGTCTAGACGAGTGATGTTGCAGGTACTCAGTGCAATATATGAGCTAGTTAAGGTGTCTAAGGGGAGTAAGGTCTCCTTCACTGCTAGGGTAATTGCTAGGTACGTCTACTGCAACAACACGAAGAAGCGAGGTCAAAAGCTAACGCAATCTCAAATTGTTTCAGTTGCTCACTGCCTACAGAAGCTCCATAAGGTCGGTCTAGTGAATATAGATGATACTGGAACTGCTAGGTCTCAGTACGTTCACAGGTACTACATTCAGCAAGGTAATAAGCTATTTGACCTAGCTAAGAAGTCATCAGATAAGCGTGAGTTCATAGCAAATGTGATAAGGTTCATCAAGATGGTAGTAGGAAGAAAAATAAAGAGGTATATTTAGACTAGGGTTTGTTCACTAGCTCTCTCAACCTAGCTAACTCATCGATAGGGTACTTACTAGCGATGATTTTCAGCTTGTTGATTAGCTTAGTAATCTCTTCACCATTTGCTATTACTCTAGTCTTGACACCATTTTGCTCACAGTAAAGCCTACCGTTAACAACCTCGTACTCAGGTAGCTCACTACGTAACTTATCCCAGTTCTCAACAATGAACTTCTCCAACTCATTGAGTTCACTATAGATCTCCCTCAACCTATCCTTGATACCTCTAATGTCGTCTAGCTTGATCTCGGGTAGCATGTACTTCACGAAACAGCTAAGGCAGACAGCTATCTTCGTACCACATGCAGGACATGGAATGAGTACACAACCTCTAGAACTAAGCCACTGCCTACAGAATGCACACCTATACAACTTCATTCCCTACACCTACTGATTACCTTGTGAAGAACAAGCAAGAGAATTGAAACCACACATATTAACTATTGTTGTCTATGTATCCTCTAATCCTCAGGTAGATCCTAGCACCATCATGACGTCTATTGGGGTAGACCTTACTTCTCTTAACTATGTAACCTCTAGCTTTCAGTATTTTGTAGAGTTCCTTAGCAATCTCTAGTGCTATCTCCCTATCATCGTCGCTGTACCACATTACACGTATATCGATCTTCACATCAGTCACCTCACTCAGCTAGTATGAACATCCTCTCTGTGAGGTACTTCCTAAATACTGGTAACCACTTATCTGCTGATACTCTGATCACGTTACCCCTATCATAGCAACCACACTTAATACACTTAACCAGTGGCTCAAGCTTTAGGTATCTACCTCCATTCTCCTTCCTTGCATAGATCCTCACTACGTACATTGGGTAACCACACCTCTTACAGAACTTCATCAACTTTCTCAAAATATCATCTAGAGTACCATACGGAGGCATAGTAGGAGAAAGAGAAATACCTGATTAGATAAAGGGTACTCTGCTTCTTCTAGGTACTTCAGTGAATAGCTTTGTAGCTAGTTCAATGGGGTTACTGCACTCTCTCAGTGGTAGTGACAGTTCTCTAGCTAGTCTCTCTAGGTTGTCTCTAGTTGGTTGTGCTAGGTTCTCAAGCTTCTCATATAGCTCCTTCACATGTCTACACGCTGGGGAGTCAATTGATTCGTAGCCACAGATTAGGCACCTAGCAATTACTCTCCTCACGTACTTGTTCACTCTACCCCACACAACTACATCTCTCGTAACTACAGCTACGAATCCTTCAGGTCTATCGGGCTCCAGCTCTACTAGATTGAAGTACACCCCCTCCTCGACATCTAGTACATCTCTCTCATAGTCGAGTTCCCTAGCTACCTCACTAGGTACTCCAAACTTCGGGCTTAAATCGAGTTCAAGGTGCTCAACAGTACCTAGGACTAGGCTCTTCACTATCTCATATGCCTTCAAGTACTTGAGCAACTTACTCACTGGACTATCTACATTCCTAAGCTCTCTAGCTAGGTCAGGGTACCTACTTCTCAGTATGCTCACTACCTTCCACAACTTGCTGTAACCCTCATCAGTGAACCAATAGAGCCAAGACTTAATCTTTGGCACACCCTCAGCACCGAGTACCCTCAGTACCTGCTGAATTAACTTAGGCTCTAGACCAGTTACTGAAGCTAGAACGTGCTCAGGTCTCCTGTACCAGAACACTCTACCAGCACTAACTACCTCAACTCTCTTAAACGGATTGAACCACTCAGCGTAGTCACAGTTGTACTGTAGCTCCCGTAAGTCATCCTCCCCTAGATTCAGCACCTCAAGTACTTTACCTAAGTCACCTCCCTTCTCCCTAAATCTAGTGAAGAGAGCCCATATGTTTGGAACCCTCTCCTTAAGCTCCTCAACTCTCGTAGCTGGGTCAATGAACTCACTCTCAGCAATCAATATGTCGAGTACTCTACCTAGACCAAGTACCTCAGACGTATCTACTCTACCGAACATGAAACCTACTGTCCTGACTGGTATGTTCTCTGCACATGCTAGTGCATAGCAGAGTTTACTCAGTAAGCTCCTACTGAGGAGAACAACTGTACCTCCTCTAACCCTCCTATCGCCTAACTTAACGAGTAACCTACCTGTCGTAGTTACCCTAATCTGCTGAGTCTCATCTACCTTATCCGCTGTTCCACGTAGCTCAGGAACAGCACCAACCTCCCTAGCAACCTCACTCACCTCAGCAATACCGTCAACAGCGATGTAGCATGGAAGCGTGATCTCTACTTCATGACCTCTAACCCTAATAACGCTGTACTCTCTACCAAGAACAAGATCCTCAAAAGTCTGAGGAAGCGGGTACCTCAGCAACTTCTCCTTCCACTCACTAGGAAGCTCACTAAGTCTAATCCTCCTAGCAAGCTCATTGTACGTAATGTAACCTCTAACATACGCTTGAAGGCTCTTGTATATCGTACACACTACACAACCAAGCTCCCTACCCCTAGGACAAATCAAATCCATCGACATAGTAGGAAAAAGAAGTGATTACATCATGTCTTCACAGATCCTAGCTATTAACTGCTTGAACTCCTCCCTCGTAGGCAACCTATTGTGCACAGCTACAAAATCAGCGTAGTAACAAGCAAGAATCTCGTAGTGTGTCTTTATCTCCCTTTTGTACAATGGATAAAGCCGTTTCAGAGTTTGTTTACTTCTCGTGATTTTTAATCACTTTTAATCCCTTGCAGGCTATTATGTATGCACTTGCCATATGTCTATCTAGTCCTCTTTTCTTCATTACCTCTTCATGTTCTTGACTATGTGTTGTTCCCTTTGGATCTACTAGTATTGGTGTTAAACCAAGCTTCAAACTCATTAACAATCCATGTTGTAGAAGTTGTTTCTTAGCAAACCTAGTTATCTTCCTATTACCGCTTGGTGACCTTACTCTACTACGCTTCTTCACTTCAAAAAGGTTCTCAAAAACAATGTAGTCTACACCAATCCTCCTAGCATAGCTTAGTAGTTCCTTCAATTTCTTCAACCTAATATCTCTAGCTTTATCTCTAGGGAAACCATGTAGTGTTACTTCAGGAAACCAAGCAGTTTTCATAGCTACGATTCTGCCACTAGGGTCTATGATAACCATGTTAATCCTATCACTATTGAGGTCTAGCCCTGCCACTAATCCATACCCTCTACGTTCTGGTAGTGAGAAGTGTTTTAGGTATAGGAAGAGTGGTACTGAAACATGTAACTCGATCCTACCTTCTCTAAGCACTATACGAGTACCGTAACCTTCCTTTTTCTGATTTGCTAGCTCAAGAAGTTCTCTCAGCAACGAAATGTATCTCTCTCCAAAGAATGCTCTACACTTTATCCATGAACTATCCCAAGGATACTTAATAAATACTTGAAAGAACTTTGTACTTGGAATCATCTTTATGTTTCTATTACCTTTATCGTACTTGTTGCCTCGTGATATAATGAACAGTTTCTTAACATGTATGTGCCTAGGATTACCATTATTGAATTTACACCCCTCAACTATGAACTTTGCATGTTTGTATGCTGATTCTAGGTAGATATAGTTTGGAAGCATCTGATAAAGCTTCTTTGTAGCATCCTTCATAGAAGCACCATTTACTACCTCACGAATCATCAACTCAACAGCCTTCCTGAAGCTCCACGCTAATCTCACAAGTTTCATGTAGTCTTCTGGAGTCTCTGGAAGAAGCTTACCGATAACTGTTACGTGAGGTATTAGCTCCTCTACGCTACTCAGTCTTAGTGTAGACAATCACTATCACCTCCTTACCGTGTAGGTGCTTCATCTTCTCCGCTACATGCTTTGGTATGTAAATACCTAGGGATTTCCCTCTACCGAGCTTAGATAGTTTAGCAGTAAACACATAGACCTCACTCATTATCCGTACACCAAATATGAACAAGACAGAAATACTTATAAGCTTTCTCCACCTATCTCTAGCATTGGATGAACTCGATGAGCTAGGCGAGGGGGACGCATGAGATGAAGCTCCGTGTCGCCCGAGGGAGGTACGCTCCCGAAGGGAGGCACGGAGCAGATAAATAGGGGTGATGAGGGCGAGTAATTAAAAGTAATTAGAAATCTCTAAAAGTAACGATGAAACCCGAACCCTCGAAGGTCTCACCAAGCTTACGTGGGAATCCTGTAGATCTCCTACACAAAAACACAGCAACACCAGAATCACCTTGACAGAATAGAACGATATCACCAGCAGAATCATGCTTGTACTCCTCAACCTTTGCAAATACCTTCCTCAAATCCTCGATAAAGTTCATGAAGTCCTTTTCCGTCAACGCACCAATAGTTACTTCACACCTAACGTAGAAGTCCGTTAACATGGACTTCCCCACAGTCTGGAGTATCTTAAGCAAGTTATAAGGACTTGAGCTTACAGCACCTCAAATGGTATCATGCTGTAGAAAACTAGCTTCCTCCTCTCACTGTCTGGGTATGGTCTACACAGCATTGTGCAACCTGCGTTCAAGCATATGAAGTCGCTTACGAATCCACTTGCTTGATTCACTATGACACCTCCGACACAGCTCTTGATGACTCTCATCAGCTTCTCAGCATCACTACCTCTCACAGGCTTCGTGAAGTCAACTACAATAACCTCAATGTCTTTAATGCTCTGTATCTTCTCTAGAACCTCACCACTCAACCTAAATACACCCTGCTTGTTGACAACTTCGTGACTAGTAATCACGTACCTCACTCTATCACTCATTCTCTCAGCTATCACGAAGCTAGATAGGAACGCAGGTACACTAGGTGCACCAGCAAGCACAACAGCTCTAGGAGGTAACTTAGGCTCATACTCAATCAACTCACTAAAGTGCTCACTAATGAAATCCAGAGCACCTGTTACATCCCTAACAAACTCCTCAAGCAACTGAGCATGCTTCTTAGGGTTGAAGTACTCATAGAAAAGCTCCTCAAAACCCATACCA
>Ga0180301_10003444_pt1 | contig 12326 bp, 7 predicted proteins | sample GuaBasSediGuay16_FD_121797 | JGI IMG/M metagenome (GOLD analysis project Ga0180301, IMG submission 121797) | Subseafloor sediment microbial communities from Guaymas Basin, Gulf of California, Mexico - Guay16, Core 4569-2, 12-15 cm | ecosystem: Environmental > Aquatic > Marine > Hydrothermal...
CCATAATTATAGGTATCGGTGTCGGTCGTTTTACCGTAGAGGCCGTAAGGTTCACCTATTTCGTAAGCGCGAACGTTGTCGTTGCCGATAACTCTTTTGCATGTCCCTGCGTCTTCCCATTGGCTGCTGCCAGCAGCGAGAAGGTCGATATCGGTTACGCCGTTGTAGAAATAAAGGTTCGTGCCGTTATACCACAGATTGCCGTCGTGTTTGTGTGTCGGCCCTGGGTCGGAACCGGGTCGCAAAGTCATCTGGCAATCGTTGCTAGTTCCCCCGCGAAGGTCGAAATAGGCCTCATCAGGAGAGTTGCCGATACCAAGCTGGCCTTTATAGTTCAAGCGCATTATCTCGTGGGAGGCATCGACAGGCGCGCTCGCAGTATTATTGTAATTACACCAGACAAACGATGAGATGCCGTTCATTCCGTTTCTCTGGACGCCGAACCAGCTTTTTGGGTATTGCGAGTCCCACGTCGAGAAATTGATACCGGCATAATTCATAGCCGTGCCGCCGCCGTTATGGTTGAAGATAGTCAGGCCATTTCGAAGGTCCCCCGATGTATTATCGAACCGTATTTCGAGGTCGGTGTTCGGTGTCGTTGTTCCGATGCCGACATCGTCGGTAATGTTCGTCGCGTACATCTTTCCGGTTCCGGCTCCTGTCCAGTCGTTGTCGGTGCCGCCGGCGGCGCCCCAGTAAATATCGCCGGCACCGTCGGTAGTGAGAACCTGTCCGGGAGTGCCGAATCCGGTAGCCGAGGCACCGGCGTCGTAAATTCCCCCATCGATAGCGACATCGCCGTCAAACCAACCGGCATAGCTGATACCAGAGCCCGGAGGGTAATTCGCTGGGTTCTGGTCGGATGCAAAAATCCCAATATTCTGGTCACCCGCCAAATGGGCTTCGAACGCTCCGCCGTAAGCGATATTCCCGTTTGTTGCGCGGCTCCACACACCGTAGTTGTTTCCGGAATTAGTCGCGGTGAAATTCGCAGCGTATTTCGTTCCGTTTCCGCCATCGGCAACGCCGCGAACGGCGTATTTATCGGTAGCAGTCGCTAATCCCATTCTGCCATAAACGCCGTTGAAACCCGTTGCAAGGTGAGCTTCCTGTAAACCGCCGTCCTGGACAATAACACCGCCACTGTCGAAACGCGCAGAATATGTAGCTCCGCCGGCATCGACATATAATGCTGATGATGTATATCCGGGGTCGTTTATACTGAGTTTCGCTTGCGGTGCGTCGGTTCCGATGCCTATAAAATCGCTTGTATTATACACGGTATCCGGCGCTAAACCGTCGCCGTTGATTTGCCAGTCGTTGTCCGCGCCGGTTCCTGTGCCTAATTCCTGCCATCCGGTGTTATCATAGAAATAGAGTTTATGAGGCGATGCGCTGTTGTTGACGTAAAGACCGCCGGGAGGCGTCGCCGCCGGTTCAGTGTCGCGGGGTATAATCTGGATATATCGTTCTTCGGCGGCGATAAAGAGTTCTTCGGACGAGCCGTTACGCAGGATTTTGAATTCGCTTACGGTGCCGTCGTCGTCGTCGTCGATCCTGGCTTCGATTCCGGTTGGGCTTGTGATAATACCTCCGCCGCCGCTGAAATCGAGTCGGGAGCCGGTCGCGCCGGAGATTGTAATTCTGGTGCCGCCGACATCGATGTCGCCGGTAGTAGTAATGTCGGCATCGTCGTTGGTCAGGGCATCGCTTGGAATCCATTCGGTGCCGTCCCAACGGAGAGTCTGATTTAGGGCCGTGCCGTCGAGAACGTTGTCGGGGACGCCGCCGACAATGCTGTCCGCAATAGCGGCTCTGAAAGAATACGGGCTGGATGATAGTTCGACTCTCGGGTCGAGGATATTGCCGTCAACCTCGATTTCGAGCCAGTAAAATGTGTCGAATTCGATGTCTATGGGGGTTATCGAACCGAGAAGAACATCGAACAAGCCTTTAACTACTGGAACTTCATCCGTTCCGGAATAGGTTTCCGACCATAATTCGGTTCCGCCGGTCTCGACATCGAATATTCGGAAAGTCATTTCGAGGGTGTCGTTGTATCCAACGCCGTCGATGTTGGTAAGTTTTCCCTGATATTGCATCGTTTGTGGGATGGCGAGTGCATTTGCGAAAAAAACGAATACGAACGCCGCTACTATAACGTATTTCATTTTTCCCCTTTCGTTTTGGGCGGGTTAATTTTAATCGTCAATAATCCGCGCAAGGCGGGTTTTTTAATATACATATCCTAATCCAGCAGCGATGAATTATCTTCGTTAAAATCCACTATCATTTCGAGAAGGGTTTCAGCATCGTATTCATCGATTTCTCCGTCGGCTTTTAGCATATCGTATTTTTCGCTTATACCGATGTATTCCATAAAAGAAACCTTCTCTTGCTTATGTAGAAGCAGGAGCATCTCGAGTTGGTATTTTGCGTCGTCGTATTCGAGAGTGCCGCGTTCGTAGTTTGCGAGAATTTCGTCCTTCATCTCCTGAAATTCAGCCTCGATACCTACCCCCAACAGCTTCTTCCCGCCGAAATAACAAACGAGCCCGAGTATAATAAGGATAACCACGATTATCAAACACCCGATACCCAGTATTTTCCCCCAATTAGTCTTTTTCGGTTGAGTGGTCTGGCCAGTCGGTTGATACATTTGTCGACCTTCGATTTGCTGAAGCATCTTGCCCTCACTTATTAAGATTGGACATTTTCTATCGACTATTGACATTCCATTGTTTTGCCAACCACAAACACCCGTCGAAAATCTCCCGTGCCGGACCGATACCGTGTTCGCCGGGGTTGATTATCAGCGTGTCTGCGATATTATTTTCGATGAATAGATTGTGCAATTTTTCGTTATATTTACGGTTCCAATCCTGTTCGCGAGTGATAATATAAAAAGCCTGTTTCGAGGACCTATCCGTATCGAATATAGTTACCGAACCTGTATGTGCACAATCAGAAATTACGCCGGCGAATAAATCGGGGTGCCTGAGCGCCGTGCCGAGCGCTTGGGCGCCCTGACCGCTGAAACCGAAAAGGACGATTTTAGATTTATCCACCCGGCCGGTAGCTTTTAGCTTTTCCACGAGTCGGATAATATCGGCTTCGTTCAGAGCGACACTTCGGTGATTTCGGGATTTCCCGCAAGTCGCTATCGCCCAGCCGAGACTATCGTGGACTTCGCGCACCGAGTCGATATCCCACGGTTTCCCGCCGGTGCAGGACAAATATATTAGCGCCGGAACCGGTGCGGATAGTGGTCCCGAACGCAATAGAAAACAGTCGCTGTCGGAATCGCAAGTAACGCCCGGTGGTATTTCCTTCGCTTGCCAATAAGCAACGAGTGAGCTGGAGATAACTAATACAAATAGTAAAATTGTTTCTTTAGATAGATTTTGCAATAGACCGTATTATCGTGCGCTCGCTTTATATATTGTGGGAAATCTCATCCCGAAGTCGGGTTATCGAGTTTCTCTACTTTTCAAATTTTGCCTTGAGACTTTTGGCTACCGGTTCCGGGACAAAAGGAGTAACGTTTCCGCCAAGACGCGCAATGGTCTTGACCATCGACGAGTTCAGATAGACATTGCATAAACTCGGCATCAGGAATACGGTTTCCGCTTTCGGGAACAGTTTCTTGTTTGCGAGAGCCATCTGAAACTCGTGCTCGAAATCAGATACCGCTCGCAATCCGCGGATAATCGCAACCGCGCCTATCTTCTCGGCAAAATTAGCGGTAAGGCCGTCGTAGCCGACCACATCGATTTCCGGGCGATTATTTACAGTTGTATGAATCATCTCCAGCCGCTCGTCGATTGAAAATAGGGGTTCTTTTGCGAGATTAACTCCGACCCCGACAACAACGCGGTCGAAAATTTCCAGTGCGCGTTCTACAATATCCAGATGGCCGTTGGTTATAGGGTCGAAACTCCCCGGATACAGTGCTATACGGTTCATATTCATAGCGGATAATTCCTCGTCATAAAGTATGTAGTTATAATAGGTCAAAACGACGCCTTTTCGATGGTATATAATCTTATCAAAAACCGGTTTTGTCAAATAGTTTTTGCCGTTCTAATTTCACTGTTCGATTTGGGCGAGCCGAGATTCGAGATGTTCCCAGCGATTTACTCTGACCTCGAGTTCTGTGGTAAGGTTTTCGTATTCGGTTAGCAGTGCGGATATACGGCTCCATTCGCGGGCGATATGCTCGTCTGATAGAAGCTCGGCCGTCCGTTCTATCTCTTTTTCCAACCGTGTTATCTCGGACTCGAGTTCTTCGAGTTCTTTTTTTATTCGATAAACATTTGCTCCCTGCTTTTTAAACGATGTTTTTAGCGGTATGTTATCCTTTATTCTAGATTTTACTTCGGTTTTCTGTATTGCGGTCTCCCTGAAATATTGTCTTCTTTCGAGATAGAACTCGAAACCGCCGTCGAATGCGCGGATACCATCCGGTTCGAACGCGATTATCCGCTCGACGACGTTTCTTAGGAAAATCCTGTCGTGACTCACTACCAAGAGTGTGCCGTCGAACTCGGACAACGCCTTTTCGAGCGTTATCCGGGAAGGTATATCGAGATGGTTCGTCGGCTCGTCGACAAGCAGCAGGTTAGCGCGCCCTAGAAGCAGCTTTAGCAAGGCGATTCTGGCGATTTCGCCGCCGGAGAATGTAGATAACGGCCTGAATATATTGTCATCCCCACGGATTGAAAAAAGCGCCAGCGCGCTACGTATAGCCTCCTCCGACATCGTCCCGTCGAAAGCGCGGATTTCATCGAATGCCGAACGGGATTCGTCGATATCCACGAAATCCTGTGAATAGAAACCGACCTTTATTCCAGCCCCAATATTCACGGAGCCTGTATCGGGAGACCGTTTCCCCGCGAGAATCGAAAGGAGAGTGGTTTTGCCGCATCCGTTCGGCCCGACGATACCGATTTTTTCGCCACGCGAGACAAACAGGTCGAAGTCTTCAAATAGGGTTCTGCCACCCACTTTTGCGGATAGGTTAGTGGCTCGGAGAACATCGTCGCCGCCACGAGACGTCGTGCGAAACCTCATTCTTATTTCGTCGGCTTTTGGCGGGGGCTCGATACGCTCCAGTCTGGCCAGCATTTTTCTTCGCGATTGCGCCTGTTTTGTTTTTTGCCCGGCAATATTTTTTCGGATAAAAGCCTCTACACGGTTTATCTTGGTTTTTTGTTCCTTGAAACGCCTAATAAGGTCATCGTCCGTGCGGGCGCGTTCTTTCTCATAAGCGGTATAGTTCCCAATAAAGCGCGTAACCTCGGTTGCTCGGACCTCGATAATCGTCTCACTTATCTCATCGAGAAAAAACCTGTCGTGCGAAACGACCATATACGGTTTGCCACAATTTTTCAGATATCCTGCGAGCCAGAGAAGGCCATCGTAATCTATATGGTTAGTAGGCTCGTCGAGGAGGAGGAGGTCCGGCTCTGCTACAAGAAGACAGGCTAAGGCTGCGCGGTTTCGTTCTCCACCGGAAAGTCTATCGACGGGAGTCTCGAACTGACCGGTGTCGAACCCAAGGCCGCCTAATGCGCTCTGGATACGGTTTTCGAGATTATAACCGTCGAGTTGGACAAACCGCTGTTCCGACCTGCGGTATTCTCTTAGATTTGAACCTTCTAATCCCTCCCTGCTTAAGAGAGCCATTTTGCGCTGGAGGGCTGGTATTTCGGGGTGGCTTTCGTATATTGCTTTTAAAAGTGGAAGGCCGCCTGTCAGGCGGTGTTCCTGATGCAGGAATCCCACTCGTAGTCCGCGTCGACGATAGAGCCGGCCAGAGTGCGGTTCGAGTTCGCCTGCGATTAAGGATAGAAGCGTCGTTTTGCCCTCGCCGTTCGGACCGACAAGGCCTATACGGTCTTCGGTATCGAGCGATAGGCTGACATTTTCTAGAACCGGACCCGAGCCGAAATCGACTGTAATATTATCGAGGCTTACGAGGGGCATATTCAAAAACCGTTACTGCGAAAACCGGGTAGTCTATATGGGTTCGTGTCAATTTGTAATGAATTTTATCGAGGTTGATTCTCCGGTAATTATTAAGCGGAATATCCTATCTGAATCGGGTTTTCCTCTACAAAAGTGACAACGGGTCGACGACAATTTTGTAGGACACTTTACTGCCCCAGTTGGAGATAATCCTTTTGACTATCTTAACAGATGTTTTCAGGCGATTCGTTTTCATCAAAAGGTGCCACCGGTATTCGCCGCGTATTTTTGAGATGGGGCAGGAGGCCGGCCCGAGAAGACGATATTTATTGCCGTCTCTATCGATGCGCGCAAGCTCGCGGGTCAGCCGGAAAATGCTGTTACGAACCTCGCCGGGGTCCTGGCAATGTGCAAGAACGCGGACCATCCTGCCGAAAGGGGGATAAAAAAGTTCCTTGCGGGCAGCTAACTCCGACTCGAAGAAGGAAACGACGTCGCCGTTGACCGCAAAATCTATAGCCGGGGAGTCCGGCCGATAGGTCTGGATTATCACCTCTCCGCGGATTTTGCTACGACCGGCTCTGCCGGAAACCTGAGTTAGAAGTTGGAATATCCGTTCACCGCTTCGGAAATCCGGAATAATAAGACCGATATCGGCGTTCAGAACTCCGACCAGCGCGACATCGGGGAAATCGTGCCCCTTGGCTATCATCTGTGTTCCAACGAGAACAGAGCCGGGATTTTTAAGGAACTCTTTGATGACCTTTGCGTAACCGTGAGTTCTAGCCGCGTCCGTATCGAGTCGGAATATCCGTTCCGGCGGGACTATCTCGGTCAGTTCTTTCTCGATTCGCTGGGTTCCCATTCCGCGATATTTAATATCCTTACTTCCGCATTCCGGGCAGGTATCGAATGCCGGTATTTCGGCGCCGCAATAGTGACATCGGAGTTTTGCATCGACGCGATGGTATGTATAACCCACTCCGCAAGCCTCGCAAGTCGGAATATATCCGCAATCCGGACACTGGAGATAAGATGAAAAACCGCGCCTGTTTAGCAGCAGCATCGCGCGGTGTCCTTTGGAAATGGTCTCTACGAGTTTTTCCGATAGAAGTCGGGAAAATGCGGTGTAGTTTTTGTTCTCTTCACGTTCTTCGACCATATCCACAATGCGGACTCCGGGGAGTTCCGCGCCGGGAATCCTCTCGGGAAGTTCGAGCAATTCGTATTTGCCCTCGAGGGCATTATAGTATGTCTCCGCGGACGGTGTCGCCGTGCCCAGAACTACCGGGCATTTTTCTATCGATGCCCGCATTACCGCAACATCGCGGGCGTTATAGTATGGCGGCGGTTCCTCCTGTTTATAGGATGTTTCGTGCTCTTCGTCCACTACTATCAACCCGAGGTTTTTTACCGGTGCGAAAACTGCGCTACGCGGGCCGATAGCGATAGTCAGTTCCCCAGACGCGAGTTTCCGCCACGCGTCGAAACGTTCTCCCGGTCGCAGGCCGGAATGCAGCACCGCAACCTGTTCTGGGAACCTTTGCTCGAAACGCCCCCATAATTGTGGAGTAAGCGCGATTTCCGGGACAAGAACGAGCACACCTTCCCCTTTATTTTTCGCCTTTTGCGCAGCGTTTAGATAGACCTCCGTTTTACCGCTTCCGGTAATGCCCCACAAAACAAAAGAGTGGAAACCTTTATTCTTAATGCTTTTGCTTATCTTCTTTATCGCGTTATTCTGCGCTTTTGTGAGTTCCCCGGGTGGTGGCGGCGGCGAAAGCTTGTCGGCTATGTTCGGTCTGCGGTATATCTCACGGTCTTTCTGAATTATCCACCCTTTATCCAGCGCGGATTTTACAGGCCCGGCACCGAATTTTTTAGAAAGTTCCCTTCGGATATGCTCTTCTTCGGAGTGGTTAAGCAAATAATCGAGAAGGGCTTTCTGTTTAACCGCATTCGTCGAGAGGCTATCCAATTCGCGAGCCAATTCAGCCGGCGAGGCCGCAGTAGAGACTACAGCGACAGTCCGTGGTTTCCGTGTTTTCTTTATATCGAGGCGTATCCCGGCTATTCCTCTGCTTATAATTTCGTCGAGTGCCGCGTAAAAGCCGCTACTTCCGACTTTTTTCTTCAATGTCTTTTCAGGAATGTCGCCGTGTTGACGGAGTAATTCGAGTATAATAGCCGCTTTTTTGGGCAGTCCTGCATTGTCAAGTTCGAGGTTACGAATAGCGATTATTCTCTCTACATCGACCCCGATACCACCCGGCAATGCGGCGCGGAAAGCGTCCCCCGGCGACGACGCGTAATAATCCGAAAGCCACATAATTAGTTTTAGCATCGCCGGCGAAAAAACGGGCGTATCGTCCGGGCAATCCGATATATAGCGCGTTCGTTCGATGGGGGTATCCGGGCGCAACTTAATTACAACGCCGACGGTATGCGTTTTCCTGAACGGGACAACGACTCTTTTCCCGGGCCGGATTTTATCGGAAAGCCAACCCGGTATCTCATAGGTCAAAAGTATATCCGGGCCGCCGGGGATTGCTATTTCGGCATATCGATTCTTCATAAATATATGTATTATACCCAAAAACGCGAAAAGGGGAACCCGCGCGGGCTCCCCTCCTGAAATCTGTCTATATTTACAGGTTACTCGACGCAGGAATCGAGACCGTGTTGCGCTTTCTCGAGACCATCGTTATCGCCTGCCGCCTCGTAGCACACTTTTAATAAAGCCCAGGGGCCGCACCATTCTTTAAATTGACTTGTTACTTTTTCGAGGTTCGGGATAGCCTCTGCAAATTTGCCTTCTTCAATCAACCCGATAGCCTCCATCACCATCTCGGCCGCTTTACCTTTTTCGACTTGCCCGCTCAATTTCAGGCTCAGCGCGTATTGGAGCCAGCCGTTATAGAAATCGAAATTTTCTTTTACCAGTCTTTCGGCTAAAGCTACCGACTCATCGAATCTTTCGAGATGGAAAAGCGTTACCGAAAGGTTATAAAGTGCGTCCCTGTCGGCAGGTTCGAGCTTGAGAACCCTTTCAAAATAGGACGCCGCTTCCTCGTAATTTTCGAACGACCTGAAAAGCAAAGCCCCGTGGTCGAATAACAAAGATACATTATCGGGAAAAACAGTTTCGGCGATATCGAGTATCGAATCTGCTTTAGCGCCTTCGTTTTCAGAAGCATACATCTTTGCGAGCATCGAATAGCATTCGACATCCGGTTCGCCTTCGTCGATAAGTTCCTTGAGAATCGATATAGCTTCGTCTTTATCGCCGTCTCTGAACTCGTTCAGAGCCACCTGTTTTGCGAAAATCTGGTCCAGCGGTTCAAGTTCATAAGCTTTTCGGTAAGCCTCTTTCGTTTTTTCCTCGTCGCCGACCTGCTCGTAGAAATAAGCCAGATTCTTCCAGCCGTCCGCGTATTCGGGGTCTATACGAACCGCGATTTCGGTATTTTCGATAGCCTTTTCCCATTTTTTGCTTTCGCCAAACTTGCGACCCTTATTGAAATACTCCGCGCGCTTTTTTTCCCGCCACTTTGTGATATCAGAGGTTACCGCCGAGTCCAGTTCTTCGGCGCGGCTAAAAGCGCGTTCCATTTCGTCCAGGCTGTCCATCTCGGCGTATAATTTCCCCATCGTAAGGAAGACATGAGGATTTGTCGGTTCTTTTTTTTCCGCAACCTTGAGTTGCTCGAGCGCTGCCGGATAATTCTCCTGTTGAATATAAACTTTAGCGGCGGTTAATTCCGGGCTTTGACACCCTTGGAAAAGCAGGATTAAGAATAAGACGGTAAATAAAATTATTCGCGGTTTCATCTGGCCTCCAGAATTGTCTTATTACGAGTTTTATCTAAAATATAATATTCCATCTAACGCGCAAGGGATTTTTGATTTATTTTCGAGAAAGAATAGTATTTCGATATAGCTATCAGTTTTTCGAGAGTTACTATAAAATTAGCGATGGCGTGGGCGTATTGTCTCGTGGCCAATTTATTATGGTATCTGTCGACCGGCTCAGCAAGAACCGTGCTGGCACGCTCCGTGCGAAGTCCTCATAAGGATTATTTAATACATCATATCGGACGCACGGATTCCCAGCCACACAAAGACCGCACCCTCGCGCCAGCAGCCGACGAATGCTGGTGGAACGCTTTATTTCGGGTGATATTTTTTACACTATTTATAGAATTTGCGTATTGTATTTAGAAACTCCCTTTCTTTTTCCTAAAACAGTTTAATTTTATAATATATGTAAAAACTCCTTGACTTGGAAATTCGAGTTAGTTAAAATTCAGTAATAATTTAACTTCTTTTCTGAAATCTCTATTAGAATACAGGAGAAGGCGTATGAATTTACGCTCGTTATGTGTATTAATAATTATGTTGTCTTTAGTGGCTGTGAGCTTTGCGGCACGCGGGTTGGGTTATGTCGGGTTACTGAAAGGCTCCGTAGCCGGGGACCGATACGGAACTCGTGTCGCTTCGGCCGGCGATGTTAACGGCGACGGTTATACCGACCTGTTGGTCGGCGCACCGGGGAGTTATCAAGCCGCCAACTACAACGGTAAAGTATATCTATTCCTCGGCGGAGAGAATCCCTCCGAGCCGGCGCTGGTAATAAACGGCGAGGCACCCGGGGACCGCTTCGGTATTTCGTTAACGACCTGCGGCGATATTAACGGCGACGGTTTCGACGATTTCGCTGTGGGAGCCGATAAATGCGACCAGGGCGGAGTCGATGCCGGAAAGGTGTATATCTTTTTCGGGGGGAAAGAACTCGATGCTACGGCCGACATAATTCTCGTTGGTGATAGAGCGAACGATTGGTTCGGCACGGCTGTCGCAGGGGGACGCGACCTCAACGGCGACGGCGTCCCGGATATTATCGTCGGAGCCAGCTACGGCGGAAAGAATTACACAGGTGTGGTATATATTTTCCTTGGGGGTTCTAGTATAACCCGTCCGGCGGTGAAAATCGACGGCGAGACATCGGGCGACAGTTTCGGCGAGCGCGTCGCTATTCTCGGCGACCTCGACGGCGACGGTATCTCCGAATTCGCGGTCGGCTCCTATTATCATAATAGCGAGGGGAAGAAAAATTCCGGGCGCGTTTATATCTACCGGGGCGGCTCTGTAATCAGCCGCGAAGCCTGGCATACAATGAACGGCGCACGCCCTCAAGCTAATTTCGGCTTCAGCATCGCCTCTGCAGGGGATGTCAACAACGATGGGACTCCCGATATTATAATTGGTGCGCCGGGAGACGGACCTAATTCCGAGGGAGTGGCGTATATTTATTTGGGTGGCCCAATTATTCGAGACCCGGTGGCGTCTTTTTACGGGGAGCACCCGAAGGACCTTTATGGATATTCCGTTTGCGGCGGCGGCGATATAAACGGCGACGGTTTTGGCGACGTCCTGGTTGGTGCACCGTTTGCCGATATCGGCAGCTATCGTAGCGGGCGTGTAGAAGTCTTTTTCGGTGGAAAGGAAATAGATACTATCGACGATTTCCATATCAACGGCAGTTCGGCCGATGCCCAATGCGGCACAGCTGTCGGCAGCGTTTCGAGGTTTCTCGGTAGGAAACAATCGGCCTATCTGATTAACGCGCCGGGGCCTCTCGGCAACGGAAGCACATCGTATCTGTATATTTATAAATAAAATGAACCCTTCGGAGTTCATTCGCGCCAAGCGCGACGGCAAACGCCTCGATTCCAACGCAATCGGGGCGTTCATGCGTTTGTATCTCGACGGCGAAATCGCCGACTACCAGATGAGCGCCTTCCTTATGGCGTCTTTTATTAAAGGACTCGACAAGACCGAAGCCGCCGCTCTTACTGAAGCCTATATCGAAAGCGGAAAAGCAATCGATTGGTCGGAACTCCCCGGAATACCGGTCGATAAACATTCCACCGGCGGCGTCGGCGATAAGGTCAGTTTGATTCTTGCGCCGTTGGTCGCCGCGTGCGGCGGTTACGTCCCGATGCTTTCCGGGCGGGGCCTCGGGCACACAGGAGGCACCCTCGACAAACTCGAATCGATTCCGGGGTTCGAGACCGCGCTCTCTATCGAACGGCTTAAAAAGCAGGTAGGGCGTGTAGGTTGCGCGATTGCGCGGCAGAGCGATGAACTCGCGCCCGCCGACGGTCGAATATACGCCATCCGCGACGTTACCGCTACCGTCGAATCCATTCCGCTTATATCCGCCTCGATTATGAGCAAAAAAATCGCCGAGGGCGCGAAGGGTCTTGTCCTCGACGTCAAAGTCGGCAGCGGCGCGTTTATGGAAACTGTCGAACGGGCGACCGAACTCGCCGATATGCTCATCGCAATCGGCG
>Ga0180301_10003445_pt1 | contig 12324 bp, 14 predicted proteins | sample GuaBasSediGuay16_FD_121797 | JGI IMG/M metagenome (GOLD analysis project Ga0180301, IMG submission 121797) | Subseafloor sediment microbial communities from Guaymas Basin, Gulf of California, Mexico - Guay16, Core 4569-2, 12-15 cm | ecosystem: Environmental > Aquatic > Marine > Hydrothermal...
ATTCACACAAAAAATCTTAATTAAAAAAGAATTGAGAGGGAGGATTCTGTTGCCAGGCTCCTCCCAAGCCCCGGAGCAGTTTTCACACAAAAAATCTTAATTAAAAAAGAATTGAGAGAATTGGGTAATCATAGTTGCTTAGTATTTCCCTGCATTCTTTCTTCACACAAAAAATCTTAATTAAAAAAGAATTGAGAGGTTTTTTAGCCTCTTTCCTCTCTACAACCTCTAATTTGGGTTTTATCACACAAAAAATCTTAATTAAAAAAGAATTGAGAGTGTTTAACACGAACCTCATACCTCATTTCTCCCTCCCTCCACACACAAAAAATCTTAATTAAAAAAGAATTGAGAGATATTTCCCGCCGACTCTGAAGGCTTTGGAAAAGTAGTTTACTACACACAAAAAATCTTAATTAAAAAAGAATTGAGAGGACTCTGAAGTTCCTCAACAAACTCTAATTCTTTTTTGCCACACAAAAAATCTTAATTAAAAAAGAATTGAGAGAGCTGGTTAAGTAGTACTTGGGAAAATGTATGTAATCGAAGTCACACAAAAAATCTTAATTAAAAAAGAATTGAGAGTCCTTAACAGATTTATACACAATTCTTATCGGCTTTTCTAGTCACACAAAAAATCTTAATTAAAAAAGAATTGAGAGTACTTTGTCCTGAAGATGGGGACGCCCCCCGCCGATAGACATTTCACACAAAAAATCTTAATTAAAAAAGAATTGAGAGAGTATTCTATTATATCGCATCATAGATGCTTGGGTCTACGACTAATCTTTTGGAACCCATATTTTATCCTTAGAGTAGGGAGAAAAGGCAGTGGCTATCGACAAAGACGCCGGGTTGTCGCACATCTGCTATGTAGTAGTGTAATTGATAGGATAAAGAACTCCTCACTCCCTGGTGAAACAAAATATTACGGGGGGCATTGCTAATCTTAATGACAAGTGCTGAGGAGGGAAGGTGTACGGAAAGGACTACATGGTCATACTCGGATGAGTGCGTCCTTCAGGAGTGTATAAATAAAATAAAGGAGTTGAGAGAGGTATGATCCAAGGAGCCTGGGGCTTAAAATCAAGATACTGTTTATTGGCAGGTCTCCTCCGAGGGATGCTCCACGGGTCTTCTTCTATGGGAGGATTTCTGTGCTGTACTATGCCACCTTCATAGCGTTCCATAAGAAGTTCCATGTTCCAGAACACGCCTTCCTAGATTTCTTCAAGAAGCTAGGTTGTTATCTCTATGACCTGCTGGATGTTCCGGGGCAAGATCCGGGGCAAGATACCACTAAGATACCTTCCTGTGACCTACAAGAGGTCAAGAATGCATTTAGAAACTTCATATCGAGCGAAAAACCAGAAATCGTAATAGTTGTTATTAAAAGAATCTATAGAGAAATAAAAGACCTACTGCTGGAGTTAAGGAGGCAGGGTGTTATAGAGAAGTACTTCGCATTACCCTTCCCTGGAAGAGCCCGTACATCCACAAGATATGTGGATGAACTATATAATATTATAGTGGAGACGATAGGAACAAGGAGTTAGCTGATTAATACTTTCGGCCCCAATCTCCCTTATGGTAATCCTATTTTATTATTGGAGTATAGGGTTGGGTTGATGGCTGGTGGGAGGGGCTGGATGAAGGGAATGTAGGAGGGGTTTCTTGAATGCATTGTCCCTGCCGGAGGCATCGACGGCCAAGCGTGGAGTGGCGGGGCCTTGAAGCTTATGCTGAGCGAGCTCCGGCAAACAGTCAACGGTAAGAGACGTGTGAGACGGTTGTTGGCTAGGTTGCGTGAGCTTGGGTTGGCGACATATTTTGGGGGATGTAGGTGTCCATGTGGTGTTTGGATTGCACTATATCCTCAAGAGAAGGGTGTTCTCCCCGTGCACAGACATAAGTATACTAGGTATCATAGGTACAAACGAAAATCGTAGGGTTCTGGGCGGTCTCCTTGACGATTAAGGTCGTAGAATGACTTACTGTAAGTTGAGATAGTTGTTAACCCACGGGATACTAGTTTTGGGATTTAAACACTCCTATCTTCTTCAACCAGAACTGAATCTAGAGGTTGGATGGGGGGAGTGTATTCACTAGATCACGTGGTTTATCGTGGATATAGGTGAAGCTGTAGGGAAACATGTCATGTATGAGATGTTAAGAAAGGCATTGTGTTTTATTTTTACATTGTATCAGTTCCTATATAGTGAATACTGCGATGAACAATTCACTGTCATGATAATGAATTACAATATAACGTACCTCAGCACTTCTGGGAACTAAAAAGAGTAAAACAATTTCACTACTTTCATTAGGTTTCAACTCAAGCTCCACATTCTCCCATAGACTGTTGGCTTCAACGATTGTAGCGGGTTTAACGTTCTCAACGCGTTGTAACTTTTCTAGATAAGTGAGCTCAAAGATACCCCTTCTAACTATTGCAACACCATCGTCGGAGCCTATATATTCTATGTCGATACTTTTCAAACCTATGTTTCTCACCTGGATATTCGCTACAAGAATACTATATCCTTCAGGGGCTTTGTAGCAGTTAACTACTGTTTTCCCCTCCCAATAACTGTACTGCCGAACACCAATGACATCTACCATGGAGATTTTATTAATTTTGAGAGCTAAGTTGCCTAAAACAACTTCCTCTCCCATCCCATGTGCAAATTCTGATAGATGCAGGTTGAGATGAGATAAACCGATGCCCAACCTTAGGTATTCGTGTAGTGCAAGGACTTCATATAGCCTATCTAAATCAAAATCCATTCTAACATCTATAACCATAGATTTTCCTGGAATAACCTCTTCATAGGGCACAGAATAATAGGAGGTGTCTAAAGCTTCACTATCAAGGTAGAGCTTGATCCAGTTAGTGTCTATCGGTAAGATCCAAGTGTTCGAGATTAGTAACTTGATGCTAGGATTCGCGGCATCCAATCTTCCATGCATCTTTGTAACGTTAAGCACACTTAGTTCAACTGTTAGTGGAGGAATCGTCATGTTACACGACGCATTCGTGTAGATAGACTCTATTTTTATTACGTGGCTGTGATTCAGGCTCTCTAATGGTAATTCTATACCAAATCCCTTGGATGTGATAGGCGTTAGTGATACCGTAGCTGTCTCACCTGAATTGACTACGAGGGCTAGATAACAAACCCCACCTCTATCCCAACGCACGTTTGCATCCCGTGTTACATAGACTAAATCTATTGAATCCATCTTCCCCTTCAACATCACATAGTTTGAAGGCAAATCATAGAGAAAGCATACCTGGGGAATAACGGCGGGGATCTTCCCAGTATTTCTCAGTACAACATTTACCTCTTCAATTACAACCTCATCGCTGTAAGTCGTACCATTAACGCTCGCTATTTCTACGACTTCTAGTCTCGGCTCGATTTTTGCTACTCCCCAGGGTGTTCCTATGGCAACGGGTGTGTTGTTGAAAAGTGGTTCTGGATAGATTGCACCGTAAGCTTTGAATACCAAGGTAAAGACGCCAGGAGGAATTACTGTAGCTATGTATTCGTGTTCAGGCTCTTTCCATACGTCGAATGCATTAGATGGTAGAGGTGGTACAACTGTGGAGGGAAAGTATTCATCTGTGGGTAAGAGTGTGCCGTTCTTCTCCACATAGATGTTTATGATTTCGGGAAATTCCGCCTCTGACTTCCTGCCAGTTGCTTCGTCGTAGAAGAAATATAGGAAAATGTATCCTTTCCTAAGCTCAAATGTCACGTTGTATAAGCATAGTTCTTCATTGACGCGCCTACCCTCAACGTCTAGTACTTTGAGAGCAAGTGGCGGGGGAGTAAAGTTTACGTAGAATCCTGAACCTTGATATCCAGAGGTGAAACACACCCCTTCTATACAACCTTCGGTGGGCAGTATATCGTAGCCATATGTGTCGAAGTATAACCTTACTTTTTCGGCTTTAAGAAGAGCTTCTATATCCTCCCTTGATAACCAAAATCGGTACGGTATGAGAAAAACATCGTTTCCTCTCTTTATCAGCGGTAATCTAGTATCAGCATCAAAAACACATTTGTATATATCACCTACCAGCACATATGCATTAACATCAGTGTCAATCGTAAGGTTGAGGTTTGTTCTGACTTTAAGCCAAACATGCAACCCCTCGGAATCGCTTATTGTTCCACATGTTCTTAATATGCTTTCAATTTCTTCTCGTGTTGGCTGCTCCCAGCCCTCAACAGCGAAATAGTACGGTTTCCCATCCTTAATTATGCAGAAAGAAGTAGAAGAATTGCCGACAGGATAAAAGCTACTGTCTGTCTCCCTCTCCATCCGCTCTCCGATAAAACCTATAACTATTACGATGAAGAATGCTATCATAAAACCTACTGCTATCTTCACTAACCTCGACATAGCCAATCCCAAATAAACTTTATAGCCAACCACTAATAAGACATATTCACTTCGGAAAATAAATGCTCTTTTAGGTCTCCGATGAGACATTGAGTACATTTTAACATATGGCGGAAAACGCTACCTCATTAACGAACTATTAAAATCTATCGAACATTACTATAATGAGCCTCAAATATTAAGGAAAGTGTTAGAGAGGTTCATACACGTATATGTAAAGGGAGTCGAAATCCCATGTCAAGTAATCGACAAGTATATTAATGAAATATCAAAAGCTAGGCAAATCTTAGAAGAGGAAGCATTAATTGTCAATTAATATCCCACAAAGCCCTATTATACCTTGATCTCATCTCTCATAGTTGAGTCCGACTCCTTGTCAGTGAGAGGTTTACCCTCTAACCCCCTCTAGACCATAAGTCTTAAACCCTATGCAATTGACGGGAAACCTATCTCGCTATAAAGTCACTCTAATGTTCCCTAGAGCCCAGTCAATGCATCTAAATGCCTAGGCGATGCAATAGCTACTATAGTATCACACTTCAATCAATCAAGTCGCCTTCTTATATCCGCTATCATTGGTTGAGAGTTACTTATTAAGGTAAGCAAGTATCTACAATTCCGCAAAAAGCTTAATGTTGCTGGATGCTGGGGGTGTGGGACTTCAGGTATATTCTTTCTAGACAGCCGTCTTTGTATGGTCTTATATGGCTGTAGTCTCTCTCGAATTCGAGATCCTCATCTATGTGTTTTAAAACGAATCTGCAGACGGTTTCCGACACCAGTTTACATGTGTACCTTGTGTCCATTCCGAGGGCTAGGGAGAGCTTGAGTATCGGGCAGGGGTTACGCGATATCGTGACAAGCTCTCTATCGGTAAGCTTAACGACCTCTACGTGTCCAGGCTTAAGCCTTAGGAAATCTATGTAGAACACCCTATAGAGCTCCTCCATAGAATCTACGCGCGGTCTCTTCAGAAGCCATATGGCGCCATACAGGTAGAAGACGGACACTGCTATAAGCAGGACGACGTGCTTAAGCATCCACGACAGCTTATCCCGAAGGCCCCTAGGAGACGTCAAGACCAGCCACCCGCATAGAGCATACATGTAACCAATGCAGCCACCATCAACACTGCAGAAGCCATCTTCAAGCCATCCCCAATAATAGGAGCAGCCGTACCATTTATAAGGCTTGACCATGGGTATCAGGGGTTCCCGGAATAGTGGATGTCGAATTCCAGCTTTCAAAACATCCATCCCAAGTCCATCGACATTAAATGTATAGTGGTTCCACTTGACTTCCCCTTTAATTTGCCAATGAAGGCTCAAATAGCTTGTATCTGCATATATTTTCGGCGGGAGCGTAAATATGGGTAGGATGAAAGGTTTCGCGATGGTAGACTTCGGTAAAGTCGCGTGGGTTGAAAAGGATGGGCCCCAGCCCGGACCCTATGATGCCATAGTTAAACCCTTGGCAGTTGCCCCATGTACCTCGGACATCCACACAGTCTATGAGGCGGCTTTTCCCAAGGAGATGTGTGAATTTTCACGCATCCTAGGCCACGAAGCGGTTGGAGAGATAGTTGAGGTTGGAAGCCGCGTCAAGGACTTTAAGCCCGGGAACAGGGTTGTCGTTCCAGCGATAACCCCGGACTGGAGAACACTTGATGTTCAGAGAGGCTACCATCAGCATTCCGGCGGAATGCTTGCTGGATGGAAGTTCAGCAACCCTCTCAAGGGGTTGGCAAGGACGGGGTGTTCGCCGAATACTTTCACGTCAACGATGCCGACATGAACTTGGCCCACCTTCCGGGTGAAATCAAACCGGAAGTAGCGGTTATGGCCGCCGACATGATGACCACCGGAATCCACGGTGCTGAGCTAGCCGACATACCACCCGGAGGAACGGTTACGGTAATCGGAATCGGGCCGGTAGGCTTAATGGCGGTAGCTGAGACAAAACTGCTCGGTGCGGCGAGAATTATCGCGGTTGATAGCAGGCCCGCGTGCATTAAGGCCGCAAAATATTATGGGGCAACGGATATAGTTAACTACAAGGAGCACCCGGATGTCGCTGGAAGGATTCTGGAGTTAACTGGCGGGGAGAGGGTCGACTTGGTGGTAGTTGCTGGAGGAGGCCCCGATATAATGAAAACTGCAGTAAAAATAGTCAAGCCGGGCGGGACGGTAAGCAACATCAACTACTTTGGCAGCGGCGAGTACCTGCCGATTCCGAGAATCGAATGGGGCCAAGGGATGGCTCACAAGATAATTAAGGGCGGGCTCTGTCCGGGAGGCCGCTTGAGGATGGAGAGGATGCTCAATCTAATCAAGTACGGTAGAGTTGATCCATCAAAGCTCATAACCCATAGGTTCAGGGGATTTGAAAAAATCGAAGAAGCATTCTACCTAATGAAGAAAAAACCACGGGATCTAATAAAACCAGTAGTTATTATAGAGGAATAATTTTCCTTATTTTTTCTGCCACACTTACTGAACTAAAACCCTAAAGAGGACTCGGTACGGGTCGTGGGTCCTTTAGTGTATAAAATAGGCTCCAATATTTTTAACAAATGGATACCTAGGTCTAGGCGGGGTTGCGAAGAGTGGTGGGCCACCTTTACGGCTTTGGCTTGGTACATGCATCTTAGCTTTAGTAGTTCTTCAGGCGCACCGCAACCAAATAAGCCGGAAAATATACAAAAGTTTAGTTAGTTTTTTATATAATTATAGGTGAAATAAATGCCTAGGGTTCTTATCGTTACACAATGCTGTAAAAGTAAATGTTCAGTAGAATTATTCCCTAGCCTCGATGTTTCAATCCTAGATAACCTGAGTAACTGCTTTAAGGATAAACTTCTTTATGCTAGAGGAGTGTTTAACGATAAAATTTATGGCACACGAGTAGTTACAGCTTTAAGCCTCTATGTAGGGCATGAATATAAGGCGCTCGATAAGTGTCTCATTTACGAGCTCTACCTGAAAGGCATCATAGACTTCATAGTTATATCAGCAGGATATGGAGTAGTACACGCCTTCGAGAAGATTAGAGAGTACGAGGCATACATGGATCGGAAAGCCACGAGAACCTGGATGAAGCTTGGATTACCCTCCATTATAGCAGACTATATAGCTAACACTAGTCCAAAGGAGGTCTACGGTTTCTTCTCGAAAACAACTGGATACCAAGAAATATATAGGGAAGTGGTTAAACACGTGCCAAGAAATGTGAAGACAAAAATATACATAGTGTATCCAAAAGGCTGCAGAGGCACGTCGAACATCATGAAGACGCTTGGACTGGTAATAAACAACCTCATCAAAGAGGGAGCCGTCCCTCAGAGGGTGAACCAATGTGGTATAGTTGTCGAGAGACTCAAGTGAATAGGATTTAAGCAGCTAGGGAGAGGAGGGAAGCTACGTTAACAGGGCATGTTGTATGTGAGCTCCTTGGCCACGTTTTTCGCGGCATTCTCATCTATGTTAGCTGCGTTTACAAGATACTTTATAATATACCGTATTGTATGCTTCCTCCTATAGCTTGCTTTTTGAGCCTCCTTGCTAAGCTGCCATACCAGACTATCGATCCTAAGTGGCGATATCCTCCTCCCTAGTGTTTCTGAGACCCTCTCAGCCACGTCCCCCCATGCCCTCAAGAATACCCCTCTATTCCTTTGAATCACCTGCCCTGAAGTTTCGGAGCCACCACCCTTTATTATCCCGGAGTATAAGGCCATTCTAGCAACATGGACATCCAAGGGAATAGGCACGTTTCTAGGAAAGTTGGCGTAGGAGCCGTTAACCAAAAGCGATAACAAGTCAAGAACCTTCATAGCAAAAGCAATAGTCTTCTGATCGGGCCTATTGCCTAGAGCCTCAGCTAACCTGTACCATATTTCTCTAGGCCTATCGCTGTAATACATGTAGCCCCTATCCCAGAGGAAACGCGCAAACCCCGAGTCGAAGAACCTAGCAACCCTACCACGCTTAGCACTATTAAACCTGGCATTAACGGGATAACCGAGAAACTTGTCCATAACAGCCTTAACATCACCGATAGAGCTTAGCTTAAACCCTCTTTTAGCCAGAACACTCTGCAAAGTATTCCAGAACCTGAATGCATCGCCAGCCAACTGGTAATCAACAATAGCAGCAGACAAGCCCAAAACAAGCAAAACCCTTACATCACCAACCCTGTGATAAATCTCAGAGAGGACGTTAAACTCAGGTTCCAGCATATCTAACCTTACGAACCCATCCCAGCCGATACCAGCCAACGCCCTGCTAACAGCCCTAACCCTATCCAAGTCAACACTAAACATAAGGTTCTCCAAACAAGATAACCTCAAATAGATAATGTCTAACCAAGTTTAAGTGCTTTTAGTTAACGATGAGGGGCTATGAACTGCTTCGAACCCTTCGTAGAACGTCGTTAAATAAAGGTAATTTTCTTTGCCATCTAAATAGTGATTATATATAAAAATTGGATAACTGGGTTTGGGAGTGGGGTCTTGAAGGATAGGGGGTCACCTTTATGGTTTTGGCTGGGTACATGTATCTTAGCTTTAATCGTCTTCATGTGTACTGTAACTATTGTGCAATCTATTAGAACTTGTAGACCGATGACGGAACGGGCTTTTCGCGGCATGCTTGTCGTTGTAACGCCTTTACTGTTGTTCAGCATCTATTGTCTGAGGAGGGGTAAGGGTGAAGTGTACTCGCTGAAAGCAGATACACTTCCCCTAGTAGCCGTATCCCTGCATATAGGTTTAGCCGGCTTTATACCTCCTACAATATGGTCTATACTGCTTAACCTAGCTTTCATCCTCACCCCGGTTTATCTCCTCCACCGACGGGCGCTCAGGAAAATGAGTGCAGTAAATATCCCTAGAAGCAAACGGAATAGACGTGTCGTAGAACTAGAGTGCCCGTATGACGAGGCTTTCAACCTATGCACATTAGCTCTCAATGCGGTTAAAGGTGGGGCGAAGATTTTAAGTAGAAATAAATCCACGGGCCTCATCACTACAAAAACAGGTGCAACTATATATAGCTGGGGAGAAGTCATCACATTTAACATACGTAGAGTCAGCGATAATAGGACGCGAATCGAGATAACAAGTAAACCAGCTAACATCATACAGATACTCGACTACGGCAAAAACTTTGAAAACATTGAGAAAATCGTTGCCTTCTTGAAGGAGAAGTGCAATTTAAAGCAAATTAATTGAAAGCCCCACCCCCAAGTATAACAGAGATCCTAGAAGCATAAATCTAGTCTACTTAACTAAACTAAATTATATTATTACAGTAAGCACCTAGATAATAGAGAGAATAATTAATTATTTGCGGGGTCTGTCGGGATTTGAATCCAGAACCACAGGCTCTGAGAGCACGGGGTACGTATAGCGGGGTCTTGAGGGTAGATGAAATCAAGTACTGCTGGAAAAGGTTAATTGCCCTAGAGTGTATAGGGTATAGTGGTGAATAAGCTTGTCCAAGGTGATCAGGGTAAAATACGAGAAGGGCTTGCTAAAGCCGCTAGAGCCCGTGGAGCTTGAGGAAGGTAAAGAGTATAAGGTTATAATTGAAGAGGATATAGATGAGCTAATTAAAAAGTATAGAGGTGTTCTCGGAAAATCGTCTGTTGAAGAGTTTTTGGAGCTTGAAGAAGAAGCAGAGATACAATGATATGTCTTGACACAAATGTAATCTATCATTTCCTTTTGAAACAGAGCTAACTAGTATATCAGAGAGGATCATTCGTGAAGCTATTGTAGATGGTGCGGCAATCCCCATGATAGAGTACAACGAGTTGCTCTATATAGTGGGTGCTAAGATTGCTAGGATAAAGTATGGTGTTAAAGGGAAATACTCTTTTAGAAAGCATAGAGCTGTGCATGGATTCCCCGAAGAAGCTGTGGAGAAGGTTAACGGTTTCCTGAAAGACTTTAAAGTAACCGTGCTGAAAAATTACCAGGATCCGGAAGAGCTGGTTAAGACTATTAAGCTTTACAGGCTAGTACCAAACGATGCACAAATAGCACTAACCTGTAAACATTACAATATAGAAACAATAGCAACATTCGACGAGGACTTTAAGCGTATTCCATGGCTTAAGGTAATTCCTTAGCCTTAGATATAGACGAGGTTGTTAACTGAGATGTTTTGTTTACTTTAGTCACAGAATTACGGCTTTTTCGTTAGAGAAGAGAGAAGCTTACATAGTGAATATCCGAATATCTGTGTGGCGGGCCCGCCGGGATTTGAACCCGGGATCTGAAGGCTGGCACTCAAAATACCAATGTCCCTTTAGCTTATGAGAATCTGGGACAGATACTATAAGAATTCATACCCATTACCTAGTATGGGGAAGAGTCGGTTTAGGGATTGAGTATCGCCTAGAGTTGTATCTACCATAATAGAGTTTTGTAATTGGACTTCCTAGAATAACTACCAAAGCAATATACCAAGATGGAAAAAGGAGGTGTAGAGGAATCCTTGTTTCTATAGAGCTTTCTCGAGTCAAATAGTGATAACAGTTATTAGAGCGGTTATGATAAATAATGGTAAGGTGACCGTATTGAGTGAGTTACTTGAGAGAATAGTGATTGACTCGAGAGTTATGGCTGGGAAACCCGTGATTAGGGGCACGAGAATCACCGTTGATATGATACTTGAACTTCTAGCAGCAGGTATGAAGCCAGAAGAGATAGCTGAAGACTACAATATAAGCTTAGAGGATATCAGGGCAGCACTGCTCTATGCAGCCAAGATTCTCGGTAGAGAGGAGGTAATAGTTGAGACAAGAGCTTAAAATCCTTCTCGACGAAAACATCGGATTAAAAGTATATCACGAACTAAGGAAGCGAGGCTATCACGTACAATCAATATTGGTGGAGCGTAGAGGAGCTTCTGATGAAGAAGTTGTTGAGACTGCTACTAAACGTGGAAAGATAATAGTGACTATGGACAAGGATTTCGGATATCTTGCACAGGCATATAATCCACCCGGAATGGTCATTCTAAGGCTGAGAGACCCAAGAGTACCTAACAGAATTAGAGCAATCTTGAGGGCATTGAGCCTTGGAGAGCAACTATACGGTTATATAACAATAGTAACTGATACGCGGATAAGGAAACGACCAATAACGCCATAGAGGCTACAACTAATCTGCCTTTCAAGAAATTCATTACATAAAAAGTTTAATGAAGGAGACAGAACTTCAAGTAGTAGGTGCACTAGGCGTGATGTATAGTAATAGTATGGAGTATCAGATGTGTAAGGAAATATTCTATACTATAGCCTTAGTATCCTCCTAGCGTTTCCCGATAGTATTATCCCTTTCTCCTCATTGCTTAATCTAGGTAACTCTCTGATTATTTCTATTTGCCTCTTCACCAATAGATTGTCTGGAGTTAATCCTATAATGTGGTCGCTACCAAATATGAATTTATCTGCTCCAAGATGCTTGATATAGACTGATAATCTCTTAAGCCCTATCTCCTCAGCTATTGTGACCAAGTTGTAGGATGTGTCTAGATAGACATTGGGATGTCCTGCCGCTATAGTCATGAACTCTCGGAAACCGAAGAGCCCGCCCATATGCGCATAGATAATTGTGGTCTTAAGTGCTAGTACTGGTAATAAGTCATAGTCCTCGGTCTTATCAGGTACGGGTAGAACGTATTCCTTAGATGCCCTAAAGTATAATGTTGATAGATCGCCTTTCATTGCATGGATAACCGCTGGGATACCTAGTTCACCAGCAACGTTAATCGCCTTAATGACATGTGGATGAAGAATGCAGGAACCTTGCATTCCTGGGTGAAGCTTTAACCGTTCTGGCTCTCCGCTACTTTCATTGTTTTTGATGTATGTGTAGTGGAGGGTCTTCCTGTCTCAGGGTTC
>Ga0180301_10003446_pt1 | contig 12323 bp, 10 predicted proteins | sample GuaBasSediGuay16_FD_121797 | JGI IMG/M metagenome (GOLD analysis project Ga0180301, IMG submission 121797) | Subseafloor sediment microbial communities from Guaymas Basin, Gulf of California, Mexico - Guay16, Core 4569-2, 12-15 cm | ecosystem: Environmental > Aquatic > Marine > Hydrothermal...
CTTCATACTCTCTTCTGATTTACCATAAAACCCTTTGCATCTTGGGTCTTTTTTTTCGCACCACGCTGCTATAACAAACTCAGAAGGACCTATGTTATATTCCTCGCCCGGTTTATCCGCTATAACCTCCACACTTATAGAAGACGGAACAATTTTTCCTTGTTCTATTTTAGCCCCCGGAATAACTATATACTTGGTGGTTCTGAAAATTTTCCCTTCAGAAGATTTAAATCTTGTACCTTTCCATAATCCCTGCGGTTTTGAACTATATTTATTAAATACAGTAATAATTCCGGTAGCATACCTATTAATTTCTTCCTCGCCGGTTGAAAAAAACTCCATTGATTTTTCTTTTTCCACTTTAATTAACTGTATAGGAAACTTATTGTCAATGGGATCAATCTTCGGAATTCCCACACTTCCAAATAGATTCAAATCTAAAGATACTGTTTCTTTGTGCGGGGATAACTTTATCTCTGCTCTTGGAAACAAAAAATAAACAATCATTCCCCCCACTATTAAAGTAAAACACACAAAAAAAATCAATACTTTTAAAGGAAAAAAAGATGTATATACATTATCTTCTTTTTCTTCCTCCGATTTTCCTTCTTTTTTCAGAAAAAATCTTTTTAATAAACTTTCTTTATCCTTGAAAGATACATTCTCTTCCCTGTCCCATTCTCTGAAAAAAGGAAGTTCTTCCTCTTCTTTTCTTGATAGAAAGGAAGATTTTTCAGGGACGGATTTCTCTTTCTTGGGAATTTTCTTCTCAATTTTTTCCTTCCGTGATAAAGCTCCCTTATTTTCCTTAAAAGAAGTTCTCCTGCGAGGAGTAACAATATCTACCATTTTAGACGGCTCCAAACGCTTTGCATCAATCTCTTCCATATCTCCTTCCTGCTTAAATTCGGTCAGAAAACCTGCTTTTTCCGCCAATCTTTGTCCCATATTATCAGAAGTTACAATAACAATTTCTTTGCCTAAACTATCTGCCTCTCTCTTCAACAACATCAAATTAACAAGATTTTGGAAAACTTCTGCTTTTTGCGGTATAACTAAATTTATCTTACTATCTTTTTCCCTGTTTATCTTATCTACTATGGAAATTATATCCTCATCTTTTGTAATATTAATTGTTTTCATGGCCTTAGAAAAAATGCGATATTTTTCAGATATTAATTTTGTATAATTCTTATTGCCTGACTTAGAACCTGTTCCGAAATATTTTTCTCTTTTACCAAATCTAATCCCGAACTCGCTAAACATCCTAAGATAGTATCCTCGGGATAACATAATAATTTCTTTTCATCTAATATATTTGAAATATCATCAGCAGAAATAATTTTTACCTCTGGGATTCCCGAAAATGGAAGATTCTTATACCAATTAGAGAACTTTCCTCCCAAAGCATCCTTTGCCTCCGAAAGATTAGCCCCTCCGCCGCATAGGAATATTCTTTCCGGCAGCGGAGAAGAATAAGAAATTTTAGAATCAGAAGAAATCTCGCTCAGTGATAATTCTACCCCATTTAACCAAAGCAGAGTAATTTCTTTTAAAATTTCTCTTATTTTTTTTCTTGCGTTTAATCCTAACTGATTTCTAGTATATTTCAATTTTATATCCTCCGCTAAAAAGTAATCCAAACCTAATTTTCTCGCCAATGCATTAGTAAAAGATTTACCACCTATAGGAAAGGTCTTTGAAGAAATTATTTCTTTGTTTTTTATAAAAATAATTTCCGTGGAAATTCCGCCTATATCTATAATAATAAAAGAATTTTCAAAATTAAGAGCTCTGTTTAATGCATAAGAGTTCCCAACGATATTAGCTAATTTCAAATTTAGTAAATTTGAAATTTTTTTAAAGGCGGATAAATGGATCAACGGGGCGCAAATATTAAAAATAGTTAAGTATATTTCCCTTCCCTTAAATCCCAACGGATTAGCAACTTTATAACCGTCTATCCGTAAATCAGTAATATCCGCATTTATCAATTTAACTTCTGCGCCTTGTCTCGCCGTTTCCCATAAGAAGCTTTCCCTTATATTATCCAACGCCTTCCATTGAGCTTTCTGGACTATATTTTTAAATTCAGACAAATCAATTTCCTTTTCGGGGTCATCTCTTTTATATACAAAAGAATTGCTATACCCTTTTAATAATTCTCCTCCAACTCCCATAATCAGTTTCTTTGGGCTACACTTGCCGATATTTTTTGCTTTACTTATCGCTATCTTGCATGTATCGGTTACACCCATTATGTCTGTAATCACCCCCTGAGAAATATCCGAGGACTTATGCCTGTGACGTCCTACTCCCTTTATAACTACTCTATTACTTTTTAAATCTATCCTAAATATTACTGCTTTGGCAAACTCCGTCCCAATATCTAACGCCAATAAACAATCGGAAAATTTTTTAAATTTTAACAATAAGTTTTTAAAGCCCATTATGTTTTTATAAATCAATTATATTATAACTTAAGTTATGAAAAATTGGTAGAGTGTCCCGACTAAGCTATCTAAAACCCACCAAAGAGCTATTGTGAAATTCTCTCTATTTTTTCCTTTATGAAATAAAGACAAAGAGAGAAAATTACTATACTTTTTTCAAAACTGCTTTAATTCTTCTCACTCCTGCGGAAGATACTTCTTCTTTTATTATTTTAAACTCTCCAAGTTCTTTGGTACGAGAAACATGGGGTCCGGCGCATATTTCTTTGGAGTAGTTTCCAATAGAATAAACTTTTACTATCTCCGGATATTTAGCCCTAAAAAAGCCCAAAGCGCCAGATTCTATTGCTCTTTCCAGTTTCATCTCCTCTACTTTTACAGGTAAATTTTCTTTTATCTTCTCATTAACAATTTTTTCTACCTTCTCAATTTGTTCTGAAGTCAATTTCTTTGGATAGGAAAAGTCAAATCTTAATCTTTCCGGAGTAATATCCGAACCCATCTGTTTTACCTGGTTTCCTAATACATCTCTTAATGCCTGATGAAGTAAATGGGTAGCGGTATGCAGTCTTTTTATTTTTTCCTCATCCTCCTTAGAAAATATCCTCGCTTCACCCAATCCATGGCCGCCGAATTTTTTCTCCCTGCCCTTCCCGCTTATCGCCTTATGTTTTTCCAATTCTTCATAAAATCCCTTCTCATCAATTTTAATTCCTCTTTCGCTAGCCAACTCTTTTGTAAATTCTAAAGGGAAGCCGTAGGTAGTATATAGCTCAAACGCCTGTTTTCCGGAAATTCCTACCTCATTCGAAGGAATTTTGGAAATTAGTTTATTAAACTGCCTCAATCCTCGTTCTAATGCCTTGGAAAACTTCTCGTATTCACTTGAGATTATAGTAAGTATGTCATTTTCTTTTTTGGAAAGTTCTGGATATGTGTCTTTATAAACTGAAACAACTTTCTTGGCTAAATTGATTAAAGATTTCTGCCCTAAATTCAATGCATTCCCGTATCTTATTATTCTTCTTAAAAGCCGACGTAATATATAACCCTGTTCCACATTTGATGGTAAAACTCCATCGGAAATCAAGAAACATATCGCTCTTATATGGTCTAAAATAATACGAACCTCCTTCCTATTGAAAAAACTATCCGACATCGTACTTCCTACAAGATTCTCTAATTCTCTCCCAATAGGTGAAAATAAATCTGTATCATAACTCGACCGCTTATTCTGCACCACTGCAGTCAATCTCTCTAAGCCAATCCCGGTATCAATATTCTTCTGCGGCAACAATTCGTAATAACAATTTCTGATTCCGGATTTCTGATTGCCGATTTTTTTCTCATACTCCATAAACACTAAATTCCAAATTTCTATAAATCTCCCGCAAGGACAATTGGGAGCGCATTTATCTCCCCTTTTGCACGGCTTTCCGGTTAAATCGTAATGAATCTCTGAACAAGGACCGCACGGACCAACTTCTCCGGTCGGCCCCCAAAAGTTTTCTTTTTTCCCAAATTCAAATATTCTATCTTTCGGAATTCCGTATTTTATCCACAATTCTTTTGCCTCTGTATCTTTTGGGATTTCCTTATCTCCTTTAAATATAGTTACATATAATCTTTTCTTATCTAAACCAAGTTCATTTAATAAAAACTCCAAAGCGAATTTTATTGCCTCTTTTTTAAAATAGCCATCTCCAATACCGTCCTTTGCTTTAGGGTCTCCAAACGACCAGTTTCCGAGCATTTCAAAAAAAGTATGATGAAAATTATCTCCCACTTCTTCAATATCATCTGTCCTAAAACATTTCTGCACCGAACACGCTTTCCGGTACGAAGGAGTTATTCTTCCGGTTAAAAAAGGAACAAACTGCTGCATGCCGGCGGTAGTAAATAAAACACTCGGATCATCCGGCAAAAGAGAAGAAGAAGGCACAACCTTATGCCCTCTTTTTTTAAAAAAAATCAAAAATTTCTTTCTAAGTTGTTTGGAAGACATTTTGTATAATAATAACAAGAATAAAACTATTTTCCAAGTTATTTTTCAATTATCCCGCCTCCCAAAAGTTCACTATTTTTATAAAACACTACAGATTGTCCTGGGGTCACTGCCCTTTGTGCTTTTTTAAAAATAACCCTATATCTATTTTTTGACTTTACTATTTCTGCTGGCTCTGCCTTATGCTGGTATCTTATTTTCGCAGAACATTTTAACGGAAATTCTAATTTCTTCTTAGAAATCCAATTAACATTCTTAGCAATTAACTCTTTCTTATATAAATTTCTATCGTAAAAATCATCTGTAACTATCAAAGTATTATTTTTAAAATCAAATCCCACCACATAAAAAGGACCTCCCGAAACTCCAATTTCTTTTCTTTGTCCTATGGTATATAATGGAAGTCCATTATGTCTGCCAATTATCTTTCCGGAAATATGCGCAATTACACCGGGCTTCAACTTCAGATGTTTTTTTAGGAACTTTCTATGGTCCCCCTTTAAAAAGCAAATATCTACAGACTCTTCTCCGCACGGCAAACCCCACTTTTCAGCCAATTCGTAAACCTGCTTTTTAGTGTAATTCCCTAAAGGGAATAAAACTTTTTTAAGCCGCGCCTGGGTTAATGTCCACAAAAAATACGACTGATCCTTCCTTTTGTCTTTTGCTCTATAAAGTTTAAAAATAGAAAACCCAGAATTGGAAATTTGCAATCTTCTAACATAGTGTCCGGTGGCTATAAAATCCGCTCCCATCTCTAATGATTTTTTTAGAAACAAATCAAATTTTATCTTTTTATTGCACATTACACACGGATTGGGTGTTTTGCCTTCAGAAAATTCTTCCAAAAAATAATCTATTACATTTTTCTTGAACTCTTTTTGAAAATCCATCACCAAAAATGGAATACCTAATTTTCTTGCTACTTTTTCTGCGGGTTTAAAAGAGTGATTTTTAAACAACTTTAGAAAAACTCCCACTGTATAATAATTCATACTTAAAATTCCTGCCGAAACCGCAGAATCTATGCCGCCGGATAACCCTACAAACACTATTTTATTTGAGAAATTCGATGGTCTTATACGTTTAAGATTCCTGCCCTCGAAATTAGGCATTTTGATTACCATCTTCTTCTTCTTCTTCTATTGCTCCCACAGGACAAACTTCTTTGCATTTTCCGCAATTGTTGCATTTGCTTTTGTCAATTTCAGCCTTTCCGTCCGCTCCGATCTTAATAGCCCCAAAAGGGCAAATCGACGCACAACTACCACAGCCGATGCATTTTTCCTTATTTACTTTATATTTCATATTTTTACAGGCCAAATTTTATATAAAATTTCAGAAATTAATAGTTGCGCTTGATGATATAATCGGCCAACTGCAAAAGAAATCTTTTTTCTTTTTTACGACCTTGTATATTAATGATATTTTCCTTTGCTAATCTAATAAATTTATGCATTTTTTTCTCGCAATAACTTAACGCTCCGCTTTCTGCTGTTATGTTTTTCAATTCTGATATATCACTTTTTTTAAGGTTTTTTCCTAAATATCTCACAAATTTCTTCCTTCTTGATTTCTCTGACAAATTTAAAGTCTGAACTATTAAAATATTCGGTTGTAATTCTCTTATATCTGATCCCACAGGTTTCCCTATCTCTTTTTGCGCCCCGAATAAACCTAAGATATCATCTTTAATTTGAAAAGCCAAACCAAGATTTAACCCTGCTTTTTCTATATTTTTTAAAATCTCAGAATCTGCTCCTGCTAAAACTGCTCCTATTTTTAGCGGTCCTATAAATGTATAAAAAGCAGTTTTATATTTGTAAACATTTAGAATATCTCTTTCGATACCTTTTAATTTTTTAAAATTTCTATCTTCTGTCAAACATCCCTGCTTTAATAATCTGTGCAAATTTTCTTTTAGGAGCATTTCCATTATTTCGCCGTAACAAGTTTTTTTGATTATATCTGCCAAAATGGAAACTGCTTCAATTTTGTATTCCGATTTAAATTTACTCTCCAAAATAGGAAAATAGCCAAAGGCATTTAACATATCTCCCCATATCATAGCCAATGACATTCCCAAAAGAGAACTCTCGTATTTGTTTTTATAAAAATAGTGCAAAGATAAATCACCTCTTCTCAAATAATCTCTATCCACTATATCATCGTGAATCAGAAAAAAATTATGAATTAACTCTACACAAACAGAGGCATCTAAAATAGCATTTTCATTTCTGCCTCCACTTAAAAAATACCCGCAATTTATTAAAATAGGCCTTATCCTTTTACCCCCTCTCAGGGTATATTCTTTTAATGTCCTCAAATCTTTCTTTATTTTTAAAGAAGATAATTCGTAATTATTTATTTCTTCATCAAAAATTTCTCTAAGTCTTTTATCTATCTTCTTCTGATAATTTGAAATTATTTCTGAAAAAGAATCCATAAAAAATATATAAAATGTATCATCCAATTACAATTACTTTTGAATTATTTCATTATTTATTAACGAGTTAACGAGTTCAAATCAAATTGGCGCTTTTATTGCTTATTTAAAAAAAGAATTTGTAAAAAAACCCGTTAACCCGTTAACCCGTTAATAAACTAATAAATAATTTTTACGCTTACACTTGTTTTGAGATATATTCATTTAACCGTTACCAAAACGGTTAGATAGTACATATAAAAAATTAAATTATAATTTTATTCCTCTCTTAATTTCTACAATTTCTATCTTTTTTGGCTTAAATGTATTTTTAAAAACATCTACAGCGGCATAAGGGTCAGTTTTTTCTCCGCAAGTAAAAATATCTATTGCCATATATTTATATTCGGGCCAAGTATGAATGGAAATATGCGACTCTGATACCAGAGCAATTGCAGAAAATCCATGCGGGCTATATCTATGTGTTTGTATGCTTATTAGGGTAGATTTAGCAACAGATACTGCTTCTTTTAAAACCTGTTTAATTTTCTTCTCGTTGTTAGTAAATCTAACCCCCCATAAATCCAAAATTATATGCCTCCCAGCATAGTTAATTTTTCCGGTATTTAAAAAACCTTTTGGTTTTGATTTGATCATAATAAATACTCCACCGCATTCTAAAATATACCCCGAAAACAAAAGGCAAAAACAAAGGGGTATACAAGGACCTTTTAAATTAGAAATATGTATACTTACTTTATAATTTATTTGTTTTCCTTGTCAATAATATTATCTATCTTCTTCTACCTCTTTTTCTGGTAGTCCTCTTCTTTGTGGTGGCTTTTCTTCTGGTGGTCTTTCTTCTAGTTGTTCTTTTTGCCGCTTTTTTTCTTGTCGTTCTTCTTCTAGTGGCTCTTTTCCTGGATACTCTCCTTTTTGCCATATAATTTAACGTCAATTTAACCGAAATTAATCAGTTAATTGATGCATATTTTTGACACCCCCGCGGCTATTAAGCCGTAGTACGAGGGTAAATATCGACCTTTCTTTTCTAGATTAGAAAAATATTTCAATTTAAAATTCAAAATCATTTTTAAGCGTAAAACTTAAAGCGTAAAGTGCCCCGAAAGAAAGCCTACGGCTTTCCACGGGGCAGGCAAGCTAAAGCGTAAATTTAAAGCTAATTAAAATATCTCAAATGTCAAATCTCCTGCTCCAAAGGAGCGAGGCTCGCCCAGCCCTACTTTTGTTCCAAAAGTAGGGCTGGGCGGCAAATGTCAAATGCCAAAACTTAATTCAAGATAAATCCCAATTGAATCATGAATCATGAATCAGGGAAAGTTTAGAAGTTCAAAATCAAAACCTTAATTCCAGATTCATTCATAATTCATAATTCATAATTCAATATTCAAAATTCATAATTCAAACAACTCGTTAACTCGTTAATAAAAAATAAAACAATAAATTATTATTACTTTTGCGCTTTGCGCTGTAGTTTTGCGCTTTGCGTTTTGCGCTTTGCGCTTAAATTTGTTTATAATTTATTTATACTTGTATCTCTCAATCTGCCTTATTAAACTTTCTTTAATTTCGTCTATGGCTAAATAAATATCCCAACTTTTTGATTCTGCACGAAGAAGTTTTCCGGGCAAAGAAATATTCGCTTCTGCATAATAAACATTTCCTTTTCTGTGATGCCTGCTTGGTTTCCCCACTTCCACTTCTATCTTGACTACTTCTTGGTCTATTTTTTTCAAAAATTTCGTTAAGCCACCAATACGTTTTTCTATGTGTTCCTTAATAGACGGAGATAAATCTATATTAGTTGTTTTGATAGTAATCTGCATAATTTATTATATAATTATATCACATACATAAGGATAGAAAAATGTGAATAACTTTGATAAAATCAAAATCCTAAATATTCAATTTCCTCTTCCAATTTAATGTTGAATTTTTTCATCACTTCCTTTTTAATCAAATTTATCAAAGCAATTACGTCTTTTGCTTTAGCATTTCCCAAATTAATAATAAAATTGCTATGCTTTTTTGAAATCATCGCTCCGCCTACTTTTGCTCCCTTCAATCCGCATTTTTCTATTAAATATGCAGAAGGTATAAATCCGCATTTTTTAAATCTCTCAACCTCCTTTATTCCCTTAATTTTCTTAAAATCATTATCTATAAAAAAATTTTTAAAAATACATCCTGCCGAATAAAATTCCAATGGCTGATTTTTTCTTTTTTGGCTTAAGTATTTTTCCATTAACCTTTTTATATACCCTTTTTTTGCTTTTTTAAATTTCAAATTAGCGGAAATAATTATCAAATTTCTATCCTTTTTAAATATACTTCCCCTGTAAACAAATCGGCAATCTCTGTTTTTATATATCAATTCTTTTCGGCTGCCCAAATCTATAACTTTTACATCTTTTACTAATTCTGAAATAGAATGCGAAAACGCACCTGCATTTCCATATATTGCTCCACCCACTGTCCCTGGAATTCCCGTAGCCCATTCTAAACCAGTCAGTCCATTATGAGCAGAAAATTTCACTAAGTCATTTAATTTTACCCCTGCATCTGTATAAATAATTTTAAATCTTGAATTGCCTGCCCCGTATAATTGCGAAACAATTTGTTTGGGTTCATTTTGGATTTTGGATTTTGAATTTTGAATTTTTATCACCAACCCATCAAAACCCTTATCACTTACCAGCAAATTACTCCCTCCACCTAAAACAAAAAATTTTAAATTATTTTTGTACGCAAACTTTATTGCCTCTTTTAATTGCGAACTGCTTTCTGCTACAAAAAAATATTTAGCGGGTCCACCAATTCTAAAACTGGTATAACGAGAAAGTAAAATATTTCTTTGGAAATTTAATTTATTTATCATTTTTTGAAAACTCTACATATCCATTTAACAATCTTTCTCTCATTATTCTATCCAAAAATTCTTCTCCCATATATTCGGTAAATATCTTGTTCCATAAAGCGTCACAAAAATGATATAGATACATTTCCTCAACCGGCTTATTTCTTAACAAAGAAATACCAACATCAAATAAATCAAAACTCACAAGAATATCTTTTTTAAGATTTTTAGAATAAAAATAATCTGCAACCCAACCCAAATCTTTCCAAAAATCCAACTCCAGCTCAGGATGTTGTTTGCTAAATTTGTCTAATACTTTATAAAAATTCGTGTAATGCAAAACCTCTGGAGAAATATGAGGCTCAAATAAACGAGAATCATTCATATTTTTCTTGCCTAAATAAGTATTAACTATCCTCCAACTAATCTTATTCTTATCAGGCAACGGAAAACTTGAGGTCTCTACCTTTAAAATAGAAATCAATTTTTTGGAAAAATCTTTGCGGTCTTTCATCATTTCAAAAATTAAAGAATGCCAGTGCACTTCATAAAGATAATGTAGAACCATAAAAAATAAATAGAGGACTTCACCGCTGTTTAAAGATGGAACCGGAATTACAAAGACTACACCTAACTCTTTTAAATGACTCATATGATGTAGCTTTTTCCCTAAAAATCTTTGTCCAACCCCTCTCCATCTTTCAGGAAGAACTCTCGCTTCTGTTTCTCTTAACTCAAAATCTTCTGGGCTCAAATTCTCATAAGATCTAAAAAATATATTATTCAACCAATCGGGATCTTCTGCAAATCTCAATGCGCAAAATATCTCTATAACATCTTCATTATCCAACATTTTTCTTATATCAGAACCATATCCCAAACTGTTCATGATAGATTTTGGAGGATTTTTATAAAGCAAATCTCTTGCCTTCTCTTTTTTTAAATAAAATCCATTCAATGGCTTTATGAGGTTATAAATAGAATTAACAATAGAAGAACACCCTCTCTGAGAACCCAAATCTGGACTCCCAAAATAAGAAAATAAACTTTTATCATCACATAATGCTTTATCTAATAAGCTCCTATACAAAACTTCCGCTTCTGGTTTTTTTAAAAATCCCAATTCTCTTAATCTCTCATTGATTTTCTCTTCCATTTCTTTTCCTATTTTTTCTATAATCCCTTTTTTGCCTGTAACTCTTTCCATTTTTTCCTCCATATTAAAAATTACTTCCTCAGAAGTCCTTAATATCCTTGATATTTTTTTTATATATTTATCTTCCATTGCAAAAACTAAACACAAACAAAAAAACTAAAGGGCAGGGGAAAGCGTAACTTTAACCTTTTTCCATTTTCCCCATTCCCCTTTTTTTAATAGACCATTTACCGCCCCAACTTTTTGAATGCAAGAAGTAGCATTTGCAGTACCTAACTGAATAGCATATTTAACTGCCTCTGGAGTAGCGAAGCGAAGCTTCGCGTCTAATTGCAAAGTCCTATCACTACGCCCCCTCGCTTCGCTACTCCATTGTAGTATTCCGCTAACAAACCCTGAACCAAAAGCATCTCCTGCTCCTGTTCTTTCTTTGAAACCCGATTTTGGAATCCCCGCTTTATAAAAGTATTTTTTATCTCCTGCAATAACCCCCATTGGTCCTTTGGTGATTACCACAATTCCTTTTACCTTATCTCTTAATATCTCCAAACATTTTTTATCCTGCGAAAAATCTAAACCAGTAAGTTTTACCGCTTCCTCCTGATTTAATAATAAAATATCTATTTTATCTAAACAAGAAATCAATTTTTTTAATCCCTTCTCCAATTGACTTCTCCCGGGATTAACCGCCAATTTTATTTTATTTTTTATCGCAAAATCAACTAAATGTTCAAATAATTTCCAAGAAGGTCCGGATAACGGAGCAATATAAAACCATTTCGCATTAAGTTTTTCCCAAGGTATTTCATTTTTATATAAATGATGCGCCGCTCCCAAGTATTCCAAAATACTTCTCTCGGTCTGCGGGATAGAAATAATTACTGAATAAGATGTATGCCACTTTTTGCTTTGCATTAAAAGCCCCAAACTAACCCCATTCTTTTTAAGAATTTCTTTGATTTCTCTACCATCGGCATCTTCACCAACTTTACCTAAATAGGCAACTTTAAATCCTTGCCTAGCAAAAGAAACCGCAGCATTTGCTCCGCATCCTCCCATTTCGAAAAAAATATCCTGCATATGGATTTTCGAACCCAAAGGAACGCATAATCCTTTTCTGGAAATAAATTTTTTACTCTCCACTACCTTAAACCTCTTTCCTATCATAAACACATCCCGAGTAGCAGAGCCAAAAGTGATAATGTCGTACATGCCAATTATGTCCAAAATTTCAACCCGCCTAAATTTCGGAGAAATTCTGGCGTGGCAGAAATTTTGGTTATCAGAATTGAGCACCCCGCTTTAATTTTACAAGATACTACTTGCTTCGCAAATTGTAAGAGCAAGCAAATGTCAAATCCTATCTCAATAGAGAAAAATCCGAAATCCGAAATTCGAAATTCGAA
>Ga0180301_10003447_pt1 | contig 12323 bp, 13 predicted proteins | sample GuaBasSediGuay16_FD_121797 | JGI IMG/M metagenome (GOLD analysis project Ga0180301, IMG submission 121797) | Subseafloor sediment microbial communities from Guaymas Basin, Gulf of California, Mexico - Guay16, Core 4569-2, 12-15 cm | ecosystem: Environmental > Aquatic > Marine > Hydrothermal...
CCTCATTTGGCTTAATAAAAAAATCGTAACTCAATAAAGCAGCCAAAAACGAAAAAAGGGCACCAATAAGCAACGAAGCTGGTTGAAGATTTTGGCTAAGAACCAACCAGAAACTCATGAGCAGAAAAAATGTTAAGACTAGCCTGGTAACTTTATACATAATATACACAACTACCCTTTACTTAATTTAAATACTTAATATTTTGTTAGTTATTATTAGAGCAAGGTGTCAATATAATAAACCTTAATAATTAAGTATATATCAAGCTAGATTGATTTTGAATCCACTACTTGCTTACGATTATTCATCTTTCCTCTTTTAAAGGTAGTAGATTTTCGTAAAAACTATTAGGATTATTCTAAATTTTTGTTCCATGGTTGAAAAAATAGAGAAAATAGAATTTACTTCTAAAAAAAGAGGTACGCTCCATAAAACAGAAAGTTAATATACCACTAAGAGAAATATAACAAAAGGGGAGGGTAAAAGTCAAATCTTCGAATTAATGTAAATTTAGTAGCAATCTGTTTGTTAGGCCAACAACATTACTCTTTTTTAGCCACGATAAACCTGATGGATATTTATGTGCAAATTGATTGGAGGATAATTTTCTTTCTAATTGGATTAAATGTCTTAGCGGGTAGCTTGGAAGAAAATGGTCTTATTGAAATTGTATCTTCTAAGCTCCTGAGTCTTACTAAAGGAAATATAAATCTTTTAAGTTTCAGTATATTGGGGTCTACTTTTACATCTTCCTTTTTTGATAATATACCCATTATAGCTCTGGCTATTCCCGTAGTTGAAAATCTTTCCCACCATCTCGGATCTTCTGTAACTGTATTATGGTGGGCACTTGCCTTGGGAGTAAATATCGGAGCTAATGGTACCTTAATAGGAACGGCCTCTAATTTAATAGTCACTGATATTGCCGCAAAAAAATATCAACCTATCCATTTCTGGTATTTTGTTAAAGTAGCTTTCCCCCTGGTTATACTTAATCTTATCATCGCATCCATTTATTTCTATTTGAGATATCTTTTTTAGTTAGCGGGTAGCGTTAAGCGTGAACGTTGGTCAGTGGGAAATTTTCCAGAAGAAGAGAAAACTTTTTTTATGGATTTCTTGATTAACCTTAATAGAAAAAATGATTATAAGATTATTGTTTCCGGTATTTTTAAGATTCTATAAAAATAATAATTTCTAACTAAAAAGTATTATAAAAATTTTATTTATAAATATAAAAAAATATTCTCGCAATTTTTCAAGTATTATTTTATTCTTTAATATCAATTATCTAAATTATTTATTCAATAAAAATCTGTTTATTCCTTTTGCAGCTACTTTTGCATCTGCAATCGCAGTGACTGCATCCAAATTTAAATTAACAATATCACCACCAGCAAAAATTTTTGGAATCGAAGTCATACCGTTTTCATCTACATTGACCTTTTTTCTCTTCGTGAACTCTAGCCTATCTTTGAGTTCATCCGGAAGAAATGAAAAATCGGGTCTCTGTCCAATTGCTTCGATTATCATATCACCTTTTAGAAGTTTTTCCACACCTTCAATAAATTTTGGAGAAAATCTTCCCTTCTCATCAAACACTGATTTTACTTTTTTGCATAGCAGTCCTTTAATATTTGCATCAGCATCAAGGATAACTTCTTTTGGCCCCCAAGCAGGATTAAATTGTATTCCCTCTTCTTTTGATTCTTTTACTTCTTCTTCAGATGCCGGTAATTCATTCCAATCTTCTAATGAAACTATTTTAGTTGTCACTTCTTCATCGGGATACTGCATATGCTGAAGCCTTATGGTTTCTCTAGCAACATCCATTGCAACATTTCCGCCACCAATGACAATGACTTCTTTTCCTACTTTTCTTTGCTCTCCTATCTTATTATCTTTCAGAAAATCAAGAGCAAGCTCACATTTTTCTGAATTTTTTACTCTTGTGGAAAAACTTATGGTGTTTCCTATTCCAATAAATACAGCATCATTATTATTTAATATTTTTTCAAATTCAATATCTTTCCCTACTTTAGTATTAAATTTAAATTTAACTCCGAGAGATTCTATATAATTAACATCTTTATCAATAGTTTCAAGAGGTAATCTGTAAGTTGGCGGACCTATTCTAACAGTTCCTCCACCGCCAGGAAGCTCATCATAAACAAATACTTCATGGCCTTGAAGTCGTAAAAAATATGCCAATGATAATCCACTTGGTCCTGCACCAATGATTCCAATTTTCTTTCCCGTAGGTTCTCCCGGATGTATCTCAAGTTCTTCTTTAAAATTCTTTATCTGATCAGCTGCATATCGTTTTAGCCATCTAATAGCAAGTGCGTCTCCTCTGATACGCAAAGAACAAGCATCTTCACAATGCTTCATACATATCCTTCCACAAATAGAAGGAATAGGATTATCCTCATATATCTTCTCTAGTGATTCTTTTGGTTTATCCTTATAAATTGCATCAACATATTCTGATATTTTTAAATTTGCAGGACAGGCATCTTCACAAAGTTTACATTCCAGACAACGTTCAGCTTCTTTCTTTGCCTGTTCTTTGTCATATCCGATAACCTGCTCAATAAATGAAAGTTTCCTCTTATCCGGCTCAATCTCGGGCATTTCCACTCTATCAGGTTCAAATAAAGCATAACGCATATCAGGTGAGAATCCATCATAATTTTCCTTACGATGGGCGAGACTTGCTTGAAATATCGAGTAATCTTTTTCAGATTTATAAGTTTCTTTATCAAGTTTTTCATCTTTCGGAATAAAGGTAAAGGTATTAGTATCAAAATGGATATGAAAGAAATCTTTTGTCAGAGTTAGAGCCCCTGGAGGACAAATATCCACACACAATCCACAGAAACAACATCTTCCATAATCAATCTGCGGTCTTTCATCTTTTATACCTTTTTCAGGTTTTGCTTCCAATTGATCTATTTTCACCATTGTAATCGCTTTATTAGGACAAATATCAGCACAATTCCCGCATCCTGTACACTTTTCCCAATCATTTTTATGGAATCCTCTGTATCTATCCGCAATCTCTTTTGTTTCAAAAGGATATCGTAATGTTTGTGGCTTATCAAACAAATATTTAATTGCTTTGAATGGATTTAAATAACTTGTCTTAGACATCTTTATTCCTATTCTCCTTAATTATCGTTTTTAAGATAATAAACAATTATTCACACCTAGGATCATCTATCAATTTCCGGAGCAACAATATATAAACTGATCATTATATTTCCCACATCAGAAACACTCTCACCCACAAGTGCTTTTTCCAAAACTGTTAAGCCGTGATTAAATGATGGCGTATTAAAATGAGCTCTATAAGGCTTATCTCCACCATCACTCACCATGTATAATCCCAGTTCACCACGTGAAGATTCACATCTTACATATGCATCGCCTTTCGGAATATTCCACTTGAATGGATTTGGTGTTTTGGTATATACTTCACCCTTATCAGGCATTTTATCAATCAGCTTAAAAATCATATGGACGCTTTCAATCATTTCATCGCGTATAGTCAGAAGCCTGGAATAAGCATCTCCGCCTTTTCTTGTAGGAATATCAAAATCTACCTGATCATAAGCTGCGTAAGGTTCTATCTTCCTGATATCATATTTCATACCGGTTGCTTTCAAAGCATGACCGACTGCCCCCATACTTTTTGCTTCCTCTTGAGATAATTTTCCTATTCCTTCTGCCCTTTTCCTAAACAGGCTGTTTTCAAAAAATGTTGCATTATAATCCGGTACTTTACTGCCAATTTTATGCAATGTTTCAACTACTTTTTCTGTAAATCCATCCGGAAAATCCCGCCTTACTCCTCCAGGGCGGATATAAATATGATAGACTCTGGCCCCGGTAAGTTCTTCAAATAAATCCAGTATTAGATCTCGATGATACATAGCCCATTGCGCTACCGTATCAAATCCAAGCATGTTTGCATACGCCCACAATCCAAATAGATGTGAGCCAACACGTGCAAGTTCACAGCAAATACTTCTAATATATTTTCCTCTTTCCGGCACTTCAATTCCTGCCAGCTTTTCCACACCCATTGAATAAATCAATTCCATATGGTCAGGTTCCACAACATTTATCCTGCATACCAACGGAAAATTTTGCATCCAGGTTCTTCTTTCCATCAACTTTTCAAAGCCACGATGTAAAAATCCGGGATTCGCATCAGCTTTAATTATTCTATCCCCTTCTACTTTTAACCTAATACTAAAATTTCCGACCATTCCAAGGTGTTGTGGTCCGAAATATAATTCAAGTTCTCTCATTTCTTTTATTGCTTTTCCTTTCTTTTATGGTAGGAATTTGTCCATACTTGTTTTCTACATATTTATCAGTATCAAAATCTTTTCTAAAAGGAGGAATTTCATACTCTAGTTCAAGAAATAATGTCGTTAGTCTTGGATGTCCTTCAAATTTTATCCCAAACATTTCATGTAATTCCCGCTCATAAGGTTCAGCATTTTCAAAAATATCTATCACTGTGATAAATTTTGCTTCTTCCCGGACAATCCTTGTCTTTATTATAATATTCGTTTTTTCTTTCCCTTGATATTCTTCATCCTTTTCCATATAAACAGAAAGAATATATACCAATTCAAACTCACCATCATCTATCCAGTCATTACAGGAGACAAGAGCCAGATGGTCGTACCCTGTATTTTTAAGATAACTTAAAAGAGATAATACTGTTTCCTTTTTCGTATTAATAAAAATCCTGTTGTCTTGGCGGGTATAAATTTCAATATCCCTAAAATTCGCTAATATATTTTTCTTTAATTTTTCCATATAGTTCAACTCTTTCTTTAAATTATAATTCTAAATTTTTTATTTATAACTTTCTCGATTAAGTTTATATAAACATCAATAATCATGATTCTTTATTTTGGAATAATGGAGGCCAGTCTAACTCCCCAAAAAGTTGTTCCTGATTTTCACGATAAAATTCATAATCTTCTCTATATCTCTTGTACCCATCCGCTTTATCCATGTCAATCAGTTTCCATAAATGAGTTACCCCAATAAAAATGGCTTCTGGTCTGGGCATACATCCCGCAATATAGCCATCTACTGGAATAAATTTATCCAGACTTTTGATAGTATTGTAGGAATCGTAATACATTCCGCCATTTATCGGACAGGAACCAAAGGCAACAGTATATTTTGGCTCCGGCATCTGTTCATATGTTCTTATAATCGCTTTTAATGTTTTCGTGGAAACATATCCGGTAATTAAAAATAAATTTGCCTGCCTTGGAGTAGCAACCGGTATTATTCCGAATCTTTCAGCATCCCACCTTGTTGTTATAGAAGGTGGAATTTCAATAATTCCACATCCCGTGCAAAAATATACAACATGAAAGGAATATTTATTTGCCATTTTAGCAGGATTTTTCAGCCATTTACTTATTTGATTTCTATCCATAATTTTTCCCTCTAAGTTATATAAACTTTATTTCACTAATACCACAATTATAAGACCGATAAAAGAGATGAGTGTCGGCCATTTTAATAAATAATTCATTGCCTGTTCAATTCTATAGCGGGGATAAACAGCATTGATAAATATTTCAATAACAAATACAACTGTCATCTTTAACAAAAAAATAATTATACCCAGTATTACAAACCATGCTGTCCCTGAAAGAAAATCCAATAATCCAAATAATGTCCATCCCCCCAGAAAAATATCTACAAAAAGAGCAAGTCCGACAAACATATGTAAAGCATGCTGCAAAGTAGAAAATGCCAGGTGCTTTCCTCCGAATTCGGCTATCGGACCTGAAGAAATCTCCTGTGATGCCTTAACAACTTCAAAGGGTCTTACGCCAAGAATAGCCGGAAGAATTAAAAAATAAGCAATACCCGGCAAAACTAAAGTCCAAGAACCAATTGCCCATCCAGAACTTGCTTGAATTTTTACTATATCAACTAAAGAAATAGTACCGTAATAAGTCATTACTGATAAAAAAACCAGTAGCATGGGAATTTCATAAGAAAGAGAAAGGAGGAATTTCCTTGATATTCCTATGCTTGAATTAGGATTAGCTGCTATGGCACCGCTTAATGCCAAACCAAAAGGTCCCAATAGCATAAGATATATAAAGGCAATTAATCCACCTGAAGTTAATGGACACAATTCTCCTATTGGCAAGAATAATATAAGAACAAAAGATCCGGTTAATGATAATATTATTCCAAAATCGAATAAACTCCCATGACTTATGCTCATTTGACTAAAAGATCTAATTACATCAATTACCGGCTGAATAACAGGTGGTCCATATCTCCATTGAAGTCTTGCCATTATCTTTCTAGAAATTCCAAGAAAAAACATTCCTGTAATTAATGCTATAAGAGGCGAAATAAATATTGCAATAATATTCATTAAAATACACTCCACTTTAATTGAATCAAAATAAGAAATGCCATAAAAAATACAATATACATCACATAATTACCTACATAACCGGTATAGATTTTTCTTATACAATCACATATATTTTCGGTTGCTTTTGCAATTCTTTCATAAATTATATCAAAAATATCCACCAAAAAAGGAGCTGCCATCCTATAAAAAGGCGCATAATACTCAACAGTATAATGATATTTATCTTTAGGAATTGGAAAACCTGCCGCATAATTATCATATTGATCAACTTGCTTGGATTTCCTGCCTACTTTAAAAATCAGCCAGACAATTACTCCAACACCTAATATCGCCGTCAAAATATTTATTGTATTTAAGGTGCCGGTTTTAGAAGCAATTCCCCAAATTGATGAAATATTCAATGCACTAAAGCCCGCAGAACCAATTATAGAATTAATAACTTTTAAAGGAATTCCCGGTAGTATACCAAAGAAAATAATTACAATAGACAAAATAATCAATGAAAATTGCATATCGAAAGGTGCTTTCTTTATATTTTTTAATTTCTCCGGAAGCTGTCCAAGAAAAATATTGTGCACAAATTTATAAAGTGATAATATGGTCCCCCATGTGCCTAATAATGCGGCAAAGGCTAAAAAAGGATGGGTATTTAAAATTAATGTCTTATAAATCATCCATTTAGACACAAAACCATTTGTTAACGGAACTCCAATTATTCCAAAAGCTCCTATTAAGGCAGCAATGAAAGTGACCGGCATTCTTTTTGCAAGCCCACCAAGTGAGTTTAAATCTCTTACACCATTCGTCTGGTATTCCACTGCACCTACAGTGAGGAAAAGTAATGCTTTAAATGTAGCATGGTTTAGCATATGAAAAATTCCACTAGCAACACCCATACTTGTGCCAATGCTTATTCCAAGGATTATATATCCTATTTGTCCTATAGAATGCCAGGCAAGAAGCCGCTTTGCATCGTTCTGCAGTAAGGCAATAAATGTAGGAATTACTATTGTAATAGCACCAATCCAGCATAAAATATAATGTAAATTAAAAACATCCGGACCTAATCCAAGAAATTTATTTAGTCCTATTATAAAATAAAAAAACAAAATAAAGCCATATATGCCCATCTTGGTTAATACCCCGGAAAGTATTGCTGAAAATGGGGTTGGTGCCTGCGAATGGGCATCGGGAAGCCAAGTATGTAATGGCATTACAGCACTTTTTACTCCAAATCCAATCCCAAAAGTAATTAAAATAAATAGAATATATCCGGAAGAGGCAGAAGTGAATTTTGCGGAAAGTTCAGATATTATTAAAGTATTAAAATTTGTCTGGATTGATAATACACCAATAAACATTGCCATTGAACCAATAATAGACATTATTATATACTTCATACCGGCAGCAAGTGCAGAACCTCGTTTATAACAAATTATAAAAAATGTAGTCCAACTCATAATTTCCCAAAAAATTAAAAAAGAAACTAAATCACCGGTCAGCACAATGCCTAACATTGCTGAATTGACTAGAAGCAGCATGAGATAATAAAAATCTGTTTTTTCTTTATCTCTTATATAACTCAAAGAAAAAATAACACTAAGTGAGCCAATAGAAGATATAACCATAGCAAAAAGCCACGATAACATATTTATTCTCAGCACCAGTGGTAAGCCAAAAAATCCCCTGTAGAAAGTTTTCTCTATATTTTTACCGTATAGACAGGAAATTATTAGCACTAATAACAATGAAATGAATACAGCAAATCCATCTCTAAGCTTAGGCGAAATTTTCCCTGAAAAATATACAAGAAATGCACCGCCAAAAGCAATAATTAATAGTATTTCCAAACTCATCCTAATACGCTCCTTATATATTCCAAACTATCAAGAAGTTCTGAAGCAGCCGGATTTAACACATTTATAATAAAATTCGGATATATGCCAATGAATATAATCAAAGCGGCAAAAATAATCATCGGAATTAATCCGGCAACAGGTGATTCTTTTTTATCTATATCTTTATTTTCCCCTTTAAAATACATCGTCTGTATTACTTTAAAAAAGTATGTACCTTCAATTACAGTTCCCAACAATACAACCCCAACTAATATTATAAAAAGTAAATTTCCTTTAGCAAGGGCTGCTCGTATAATCATAAATTTACTTGCGAACCCTACAAATGGCGGCAATCCAATAATAGATAATGTTCCTATTGTGAAAAGAAGAGTTGTAAGCGGCATTTTTTGCCCAATGCCTTCAAAGGAGGCAATCTCCATAGAACCAGTTCTGTAAATTATAAAACCTGCCGATAGAAAGAGTAGTGATTTACCTAAGGTGTGGCTTACTATTTGAAATAAACCACCGGTTACTCCAAATTGTGAAGATATCGAAAAGGCAAAAACGATTAATCCAATCTGCCCGATGCTAGAATAAGCCAGCATTCTTTTTATATTATTCTGTTTGAATGCGCTCATTTCTCCGATTAATAAGGTTAGTACACCAAGGAATACAAAGAACATTAGAAAATTTGAAACATGGCATATAGTAAACAGAACTCTTACTACTGCATATAAACCAACTTCAATTGCAATTCCTGAAAGAATAGCACTTATCGATGAGGGAGCTGATGAGTGAGCATCTGGAAGCCAGGCATTTAGAGGAAATATCGCTGCCTCTACTCCCAATCCTGTTACCATTAACACCATAGGTACAAATACCGATGGGTCAGAAGAAGACACAATTTGTCTTGCTAAATCGGCCATATTTAAAGTTCCGAATTGTCCATAAAACAATGCAATACCAATTAATAAAAGGCTGGAACCGATTGACCCCTGAATTAAATATTTTACTGCAGATTCAATTCCGGCACGATCTCCAAAATATGCTACAAGAGCATAAGAAGAAATGCAGAGTATTTCAAAAAAGACAAAAAGATTAAATATATCTCCGGTTAAGACAACACCTGTAGCCCCGGTTAGCAATAATAGATATAAAATATGATAATTCTTTTCAGCACCTTTATTAATATACTCTAATGCATATATTGCCACCAATAATCCTGTAAGGGCAATTAATATTGTAAAAAGCATACTAACCGGGCCCGCAACAAGATTAATTCCAAAAGGAGGTGAAAATCCAGCTATTTTAACATTAATCGGATGTTTCAATACATTTGGTAAAATTGTCAATGCTACTATTAAGTTAAAAAGAAAACCGGCAACAGGGACCCATTTAACAATTTTTTTAGAAAAAAGTCCTAATAAAGGTATCAAAAAAGCAAGACCTAAGGGCATAGCTATTAAAAGAACTGGACTTAAATTAGTCATCTCATCCATATTATAACATCCTATCATCCACTAATTTTTTATACTATTTAAAAAAAACAAACTAAATCTATTTCTTCCTGGTTGGTAAAAATCCCTTGAAAGAGTACAATTTGAGGTGTTTGTAGACAAGAACACTTTTTGCCTTATCCCCACATCCCTTATTCATCTATTCATCAAATTTTTCATCACGTTAATTCCTTCAAATTTGCTATAATTAATATTATAAATGTTTAAATAAATTACTGCTTACCATTTTTGTTCTTTTATCTTTTGCAAATTAAGTGTGCCGTAATGCTTATATAACCGAATCCCCAAAGACAAAGCAAGACCAAGAACAGCCACTCCAATTACAATAGCAGTGAGTACAAGTGCTTGAGGGACTGGATCTACCATGTTTTCAGCTTCTATAGTTAATTTTGAAAATATCGGAGCAGTCCCATTATTAATATACCCTACGGATATAAGAAATAAATTAACACCTGTATCAAGAATACTCAATCCTATTATTACCTTTATATAATTTCGCTTGGATATCATAATAAAAATACCGATAAATATTAGCCCAAACGATCCAATGTAATAAATATAATTATGCAAAAAATCCACTAACTTTCCTCCATTAACAATTCAATAATTTTACTTAATTCCGCACCTACTTTAAATCCAATAGCTATATAAATTATCGGAATTATACCAGCACTCAACAATGTATTAAATTCCCCCTTTGGCATAAAATTATTTAAGAAATAGTGAGTACCAGTTAACAGACCAATCAGCCCAATAACTACAAATATCAACCCACCAAGAGATTCAGAGATTATAATACCAGTTTCATTTATCCTCTTTTCCCTATGGCAACCAAGATAGATAAGAAGGAATGCCGAAGCGATTATTGCCCCTCCCTGAAACCCTCCACCAGGAGTTAAATGGCCATGTATAAATATATAAGCACCAAATAGGAGAATAAAGGGGAATAAGAATTTACATCCTGTAGAAAGTATTAAACTGGCTTTTACTGTTTCTCTGTCTTCTTTTCTTATAATAGTTGCTAGAACAGCACCTAATCCAATAGCTGCAAGAAATAAAATCGTCACTTCACCAAGGGTATCCAGACTTCGATAATTAACCACTACAGAAGTAACAATATTCGCGGCACCGGTTTCTTCTATTCCTTTATTAATATAATGATCTGCAACTTCTGTTCTTAATACACCAAAGGGTATTCCCTGAAGCGAAATAATGATACCCCAGGCAATTACTATTAATAAAATTATACCAATAATCTTCCTCATTCCTCATGTCTCCTGGTTCGTCTAATTGCTATAACGAAAACAGCGGTTACAAGAGCAGCACCTATAGAGGCTTCGGCTATTGCAACATCAGGTGCTTGTAAAAGATAAAATAGTACTGCCGCAATAAGGCTGACCATATAAGAAGCAATCACTGCACTTAATAAATCCTTAAAAAAATATGCGGAAATCGCTGATGCGAGCATGGCAATAACTAAAAAAGAAACTATAAATATCATGCTTCCTTCCTTTCCTCAAACTCTTTTGTCTGATCCACTACGCTTCTATCACATAATGAAACACCGCTTTTCTTTGAGGCTCTGGCAATAGCATGGCTGGAAATAGGATTGGTAATCAAAACAAAAATAGCGATAAGCAAACATTTCCAGAACCACTCAGGCTGGATTATTCCTATTCCAATAGTGCTGAAAAATGTCCCAAAAGTAGTGCATTTTGTCCCAGCCTGTATTCGATTATAAACATCAGGCAATCTCAATATTCCAAAATTCCCAAGAAATAAAAATACAACACCTATTCCTATAACAATTACCCCCACCAATTCCATATTAGAATCCCCCTTCCATGAATCTTGCAATAGCGCATAATCCTACAAAAGAGAGAAGTGAGTATACCAGAGAAGCATCGAGATAAATATACCTATCAAATACAAATGCCAAAATAACCAACAAGGCAACAATAGTAGTGGTAATAGTATCAACAGCCACAGCTCTGTCCGATGCGGTAGGTCCTAAAAACATTCGAATTAGACTCAATAAAATGCCACCGGCAATTATGCCTAAATATATTATAATTATTGTGTCATTCATTCAAATACCACCTTTAAGTATTTTTCAAATTTTTGCCCAATTATTTTTGTAGATTCATCCATTTTTTCAGATCTAACATAAATCCAATGAATAAGCAGTTCATCGCCTTTAATATCCAGGGTGAATGTACCGGGAGTCAAAGTAATGGAATTGGCAAGTATAGTTTTTGCGATGTCCTGCTTCAGTTCAGTTTTTATGATGATAATTCCCGGTTTTATTGGCATTTTGGGGTGAATTACTCTATAAGCTACATCAAAATTTGCCTTAACAATTTCAATAAAAAGAACAAACATATATAAAATAAAAAATATTATTCTCTTTATGCTCACTGGCGGAAGACCCAATTTCAGGTAGTTTTTATTCAAAAATAAAGCAAGAACAAGGCTGATAAAAATGCCGACACTAAGTTCTTGCCATTGAAATGTTATAGTAAGGGTAA
>Ga0180301_10003448_pt1 | contig 12321 bp, 12 predicted proteins | sample GuaBasSediGuay16_FD_121797 | JGI IMG/M metagenome (GOLD analysis project Ga0180301, IMG submission 121797) | Subseafloor sediment microbial communities from Guaymas Basin, Gulf of California, Mexico - Guay16, Core 4569-2, 12-15 cm | ecosystem: Environmental > Aquatic > Marine > Hydrothermal...
GAGTTGCAGGCGCGGCTCCTCCCGGCAGTCGAGAAACATCTAGTTCTACCCGTCACAAAGAAGCAAGACTGTAGGAGATTTCTCAAGAAGCATTTAAAATCGGATCTATTGATCTCTGGACCGAGAATAGAGAGAGACCGATGGATCGTTGAGAGGGAAAGGCGATATAAAGACGCGGTGGATCTTCTCCGCGATAATCTCAGAGACGGAGGAAGAAAGATCGGTGTCGCCAGCCTTGTATCTAAAGCTTTTTCATCCTCTTTAGAGATTCTAGTTGACAATGAGATTAAGGATTTCTATTCTGAAAATCCAGAATTTGCCTCTTTCTTAACGAAGTATCTCATAGGCCGGCCGAGATGGCTTCAACAAGGCTACTGGTAAACGATGTGAAGACGAAGACGATGTGCAGGATCCCTTTAAATAAGCTTTCAGAAGAAAGGTATGCGCAGATCATCTGTTACCCAAAGTATGAATCAAGAGAGTTTACAAAGCGTCTATGCGAGATGAGACGCTTAGGAGTCAAGGCGTTGTGTTTCATAGGAGATAAAAAGATTGGGGATGTACCTGTTTTAGGGAAGGGATATGTAGGCATCGTCGTCTCAGCCTACACAGAAAAAGGAATGGCAGCATTGAAGATTAGGAGAACCGATGCGAATCGCGAAACAATGAAACATGAAGCTGAGATGCTTCAAATCGCGAATTCCGTTAATGTTGGCCCTAGACTTTTAGGATTCACCCGAAACTTGCTGCTAATGGAACTCATAAAGGGGAGTCATCTTCCAGTCTGGATCGAGAAAATAAGAAGAGAAAAGAATGCTAAAAAAAGAATTCGAAGAGCCTTACGGGATATTTTAGAACAGTGCAGAAGGCTCGACGAGACTGGTTTAGATCATGGAGAGCTAAGTAGAGCTTCAAAACACATTATAGTAGACCTTGAAGGTAAAGCTTGGATTCTGGATTTCGAGACAGCAAGCACCATGCGGAGAGTAGCGAACGTAACTTCAATCTGTCAGTTCCTATTCTTGAAAGGAAAGACAGCTGAGCTGATAAGTGAAATAATCGGTCGAACCCCTCAGAATATACTTCTCTCACTCTTGAAGAACTATAAAAGAAGCCCTACAAGAGGGAACTTTGAAAGAATCCTGGAGACATGCGGCTTAGCTGCTTTGAATTATTAAGATTCTATCTCATCTATTAGATTCAGTTTGCAGATTTCTTCTTTCTTGCATTGCGAAGGCTATATACTATCCAAAAAGCTGAAGCTGTAAAGTATAGAAAAAAGAATATTGAAAGAGCCTCCATTTCTTATGCCTCATCCTTTCTTTTAATATTTTCATATAAAAATTGACGAAACTATGGTATGAACCTGAAAAACATTTCCATAGTTAGGCTTTTCAGTCTTCTCTCCGGATCTAGGCTTAGGACGCTTCGCTGATTCTGACATCATCCAATTAGCAACAATGGAGAAAACTAAAACCGTCAATAAAAGGAAAACTATTATTGATGTGAAAAAATCCGGGAAAAAATATGAAGCTAGTATAAGAATCCAAGTAATCGTCACCATCAACCATAGAGATAGATTTTCCATCAGCTCAACCATTGTCTATTAATTGGAGCTTCTATTAAAATGTTAAAATTTACTTTAAACCGCCGTGATCACCTTTCATCCGGCTTAGAATCATAGGAGCCCTCTATTCATTATTATTCATCCATACCATAATAACTGACTAGTACTGGAAGAGTAAACCGCCGAACCCCTTTCAATTTACTATTCATCAGATCGAAATCTTTAATCATCACCATGTAAAATCTTGACCATCGCCAACAACTTTGCCAACAACTTTATATATTATATAAAAAAACGAATAGGATGTTATGGACAAGAGGTTAATTTCGCCTCAATCTCAGAGGCCTCCTTGATGATTATTCAGCGCATCCCAACTGGAATTCCTAAATTCGATGAATTGATAGAAGGCGGATTTCCCAACAACAGCATGATACTTCTTGTTGGGTATCCGGGCGCAGGTAAGACAACTTTTTCCGCTCAGTTTCTCTATAACGGCGCGACTCGTCACAGCGCAAGAGGAGTCTACGTATGTTTCGCTGAGACTAAGGAGACTTTCCTCCGAAACATGTTGAGATTTGGATGGGACTTTGAGAGGCTTGAAAAAGAGGGGAGAATCGCCATTCTGGACCTTTCAGTAACCCGTGAGGCTGGTCTTCAAAAGAATCTTGACACAATAATGGAGACTATGACATCTATTAATGCCAGCAGACTTGTGATTGACTCCTTTTCCGCTATCAGCATGGGGCTAAAGGAACCAATAGACATACGGGTTATGATTCATCTTCTTTACAGATTCTTGAAGAAGGCTAACTGCGTGTCAATTTTGATCCTAGACCAGCCGTGGGGATCTCCAGCCTTAGGTGAGGGAATTTCTGAGTTTTTAGCGGATGGCATACTTCATTTGGAGACATATTTCGATGAGAATGAGGTATTCAGAAGGAGACTTAGAATACTGAAAATGAGAGGGACGAATCATTCAAAGATGCCTCATGAATACGATATAACATCTCAGGGATTTGTCATATTGGATAGGAAATCTAGCAGAAATAAGAGAAGGATATTCGGTGACTATAGCATTATGAAGAGGATGGCTTCAACCCGTCGGAAATTTACTGAACTCTCAGAGATTAAGGGTATAGGCATAAAGCGTGCTGAACGTCTCAAGGCTATGGGAATCGTTTCAGCTGAGGATCTAGCTGAAGTTGATCCGAAGTTTCTAGCTAGCGGTTTGGGGATCTCAGAAAGGATGGCTTACAAATGGGTGAAAGATGCCAAGAAGCTTGTCTCTCGAAAATAAAATACTCCTATTCTGTTGGTATCTTCTAGACCTATGATCCTTACTGGCGATATGAATCTCTAATTTGAACTATAGATTAAGACTATGGGTTCCAACAAAATGATTTATATAAATGTTTAAAAAATTACTAAAAAATATATCTAGTTTCTTCACAATTGTTTTAATTTTTCAAAGCAAAAACAATTCATGCATCCTACAAAACAAGAATTCCACCAATTCTTACAGAGAATTGACGTGGAAAAACATTTTAATTCGCTCTTCTCCGCCATTCCAAGCGTTACAGAGCCTTACATAATATGCCAACATTGCGGAAATATAGTTAATCTAAAAGAGGCGAAAATTTCAGGATATAATTCGGAGCATTCTCTCCGTCACATTCATTGTAGCGGATGCGGTCGAATAATCAAGTGGTCACCAGGAGACAGAAACATAGTCGACCTTATTGAAGGAATATGTGGAATAATTCTTGGAGGGGCATTGGCATATCTGCTGTATCCTCATCTAAACTTTTATGGGTTGCAGGCAGGGTTTTTCACTTCTATTTATGGTCTTCTAAAGGTTCTGATATCATAGTTTCATCCGCTTCTTAACAGATTTAGAAAAGAGTATTTTTAAGTGTAATACATCATAATTTAATTGGAGGGTGGAACATTGCCTAGAATAGAGGGAGACACAAAAGAGGAGCTTCTTTGCACTCGAGTTACATCGGCGATAAAGGAAGCGGTACTTCACGAATCTCAAACTGAAGGATTAACCTCATCAGAATGGCTACGTAATCTTATAGTGAAGGAACTTAAGGAAAGAGGCGCATTACAGAGGATCTATAGGTTTCCAAATCTGAACAGATCAAAATCAGAATCCTGAGTTATGAATCTATAAACATTCACTTTTTAATGAATGTAAGGCTGGTTTTTCTTCAGCTTTAATCCTAGAATGTCAATGTAGAACCAATGTTTTATTTATCTAAAATCTGATGAATTAAGTTGCCTGACGAGGGGATATTATTGGAGGAGCTAGCTGAATTCGCGATGAACTATGCAGAGAGCTTAGGAGCTGAATATGCCGAAGCAAGATTTCAATGTGATGTTCAGGAATCAATAATGCTGAAAAACGGGATTCCCGAGGCGGTTATACTAGAAGAAAAATGAGGCGTGAGTGTAAGAGTTCTTGTAAATGGAGCCCTCGGCTTCGCATCGACAAATAAGCTCAGAAGAAAAGACGTGAAAGCATCCGTAATTAAAGCTTACAAGCTGGCGTCCGCAGCAAAAAAGGTTCTACAAAGAGAAATCTCGATGGATGAAAGCAAACTCGGAACCGCAAAGGTAAAAGTGAAAACCAAGATTGATTTTGACTCAGTAGATATCGAATCAAAAGTGGAATTGCTTAAGGAAGCCTACAGACAAGCTGAGGAAGCAGCCGCAGATAAAAAAGTCAAGATTTCAGGATGCATTCTGACATTGGATACATGGAAAACCGAGAAGTTCCTAGTGACAAGCGACGGTGCTTATGTCCGTAGCTTCACACCGAGAGCCGCAGTCTTCACACTCATCACGGCATTTCATCCTCAAAAAGGAACAGTTCAGAGATCCTTTGATCTTGGAGGTACAGGCGGCTGGGAAATAACAAAGAAATGGAACTTACCTGAACTCTTTAAAAAAGAAGCACAAACCCTCTCTGAGATTCTTCTTTACGCCAAGAAGAGACCTTCTGGAAGAACTGATGTAATTCTCGGACCTGAATTAGTTGGGCTTATCTGCCACGAATCATCTGGACATCCAAGCGAGGCTGATAGAATCCTCGGAAGAGAAGCCGCCCAAGCCGGAGAGACTTATCTAAAGGCTGACTCTATTGGCCTCCGCGTTGGCTCCCCCCTCGTTAATGTCGTCGACGATCCGACAATAGAAGGATCTTTCGGGTTTTACAGATACGATGAGGAAGGCGTCAAAGCTAGAAAACGCGTTTTAATCAAAGAGGGCGTGATTAACGAGTTTCTTCACAATAGGGAAACTGCAAGTATCTTTAAACTTCGAAGCAATAGCTCCTCGAGAGCTGCGGCTTTTAATAGGGAGCCTATAGTGAGAATGGCGAATACTTATCTTGAGCCGGGTGACTACTCGAAAGAAGAGCTCATTGAAGAGATTAAAGACGGCATATACATTAAGAGTTTTATGGAGTGGAACATTGATGATAGACGATTTAATCAGCGCTACGTTGGACTTGAAGCTTACAAGATAAAAAATGGTGAGTTAAAAGAGAGGGTCAGAAATCCAATCTTAGAGGTAACAACAATTGGCCTTTGGTCATCAGTCGATGCAGTCGGGAAAGACTTGGAATTCCAAGCCGCATACTGCGGGAAGGGAGACCCCATGCAGGGAATACCAGTCTGGACTGGAGGCCCGCATATCCGGCTGAGAAATGTGACGCTTGGAGAATGATACTATGCAGGAAGATGAAGCCCCATCACATATTGTTGATTTGGCATTGAAGAAAGGAGCTACAGATGTAGTTGCTGAGCTCCATGATAAACAGCATATCATGATCCGCTTCTCAAACAATGAGGTAACAGTCTCCAAATCTTATAATGAATCTCTGGTAGGCATATTCTTGATGATTAAGAAGCGTCGAGCCGCCATAACGGTGCCTCTATCATCAATCCGAAACCTCGAGAGAAGCGTTGAAACTCTTGTAAAAGCAGCGGAGATTACTCCACCAGCTGATCTTTATGCTCCTCTTCCGGAAGGCCCTTTCAATTATGATCCTAAATTACTTAGAGCATCCAGAATTTCGCTTAATCCGGATAGATTGATTGGCTATGTTGAAGAGGCTATAAATAGCGCCTTAGAGGAAGGCGCAAGGAAAACTGCTGGAACTTTGATTGCTACTAAAGAGAGACTGATCCTTGCTACTTCGGGAGATGTTTATGCAAGCCAAGAAAGAAGCAGTTTGGAAATCTCAGTTAGAGCTTTCACATCTGATGTTTCCTCGGGACATTTTGTATCCATAAGTAGAGATGAGGAGAAATTTGACCCTTCAGGAGCTGGAAGAACTGCTGGAAGAATAGCGAAAGCATCTTTAAACCCTAAGCCTGGGAGGCCAAGCAAGTTCACCGCGCTTCTCGGCCCGCTTGTCTTCGCCGATTTAATCAGTCAGGTTGGGATATTCTCCTCCGCCTTCCTGGTGGATGCTGGACAGTCGTTTCTCGCGGATAAAATCGGTTCGGAGGTTGCTTGCAGCAAATTAACTCTTATTGATGATCCTACAGTCGCAGACTCTTATGGAGCAAGAGCCTTCGACGATGAGGGGGTACCCACCCGTAGAAACATAATAATAGAGAGAGGCATTCTCAATAGCTATTTACATAACAGCGCCACGGCAAAAAAGTTTGGTGTTGAAACAACGGGGAACGCGGGGCTGATCTCTCCTCATCCATGGAACTTGATAGTTGAACCTGGTGAAAAATCATTTGATGAGATCTTAGACGGGATTGACAGGGGAGTATACGTCACGAATGACTGGTACTTGAGATACCAGAACTATAGGAGCGGCGATTTCTCTACGATTCCAAGAGACGGAATGTTCATGATAAGAAAGGGGGAAATATCATCTTCAATAAGGGAGCTTAGAATAAGCGACAATATGCTACGTATCTTGAAGAACATAAGAGAGATAAGTCGGACGCGAGCTTGGGTTAAATGGTGGGAAGTCGATATCCCGACCCTAGCGCCTTATGCGGTTATTGAGGAACTAAACTTCACAAAATCAACAATGTGACTGCTTATTTTTCCTTCTTCAGAAAAGAAAAACGTAAAACGAGAAACAATTGAGGTCTCAAAGATAGAAAAGAATAGTTCTTAATTTACCCTTTTCCGGCAGGTCCTATTTATACTGCACATAAATCTCAGAGGGGATCGTATTTTTCTTTGGGTAAAGAATCCCTTCGATTCTTTTATAGTATCCTATTACGTCCTTGCCTTTCTGAGTTAATGAAAAAGTACTAGCCGAATCGATTACGGTTTCCTGTAGAAGATCTTGGGAGATGAGGAAATCCAGATATTTCTTTAATCTTGTCCATGAAAGATTAGCTCGATACATGATATGAGTTGGTTTTCTCTTTCCCTCTGCAACTGCTTTCAGAATGTCGAGGTAAATCTCGAATTGTGATCTTCTCGCCATCCCTGCTCGCCGAGCCATAGATTACTAATCTATATTTATAAGCTTTATGAACCATCGGTTTCGATAATGCTTTATCGATACCGAGGGAATCGGCCATTATTAGACTGAAACCAGAAATGGTTCCAGGTCTAAATCATAGAAACATTGTTGCGGTCTTCTGGCCTCCCCGATCAAATCTCTGTGAAGGACTCTTGAGGCAATCTCCCACCCCTACAAGTGTCGAGTTGCAGATAAAGGCGGAGCCAGATAAAAGAGCAGGCGAATTCAAATCAATAAATTTTTCAGGCGTTCATTTTCATCCTCCGATTACATGCTTAAGATGTAAGCTGTTAAAAATTGTCCTAGCTCTCTTAAGTATCTGCTCCTGATAAATTCTGTATAATTCGTTTAAGACTTTATTTTCTCTATTTGTACCATTCGAGACTTTCCTCTATGTAACTAATGAGGGATCTGAAGAATTCCTTAACATCGTCGCTCATATTTGTCTGGGTGATCAGCATTCTCGCAGTCTCAGCATGATTCTTCGAGATCGACTTTGCGGTTTCCAATCCCCCGCTCTTCCTAATCAAGTCTCTCACTAGGCTTATGTCCTCTTGATTAAGAGATTTTCTACCGAGAAGAGAACTCAAAGCTCTCGATCCTTCCTGATTAGCAGAGTTTAAAGTACAGATTACATGAAGCGGTTTCTTGCCTAGAATGATGTCCCGACATGGAGGCCGACCATACTGCTTCTCATCGGCAAACGTGTCTATAATATCATCTTGAATATCGAAAGCATAACCAATATTCACTGCGGCCTCCTCCAGCCTCTTTAAGTCCTTCTCCGAAGCGCCGCCTAGAATTCCGCCGGTCAGCATTGTAACTTTGAAGAGGGAAGCTGCTCTTTTAGAAGCCATAGTCTGCCATTCATTGATATTTACATTCTTTTTATGCTCGAAAAGCAGATCAAGTATCTGGCTTTCATTAACCTCCTTATAGCCCTTAGAGAGAAGCAGCGATACCCTCGTAGTCTTTTCTATCGGGAAACCTGAGCTTATTATAGCCTGCGATGCTAAGGAGAAGGCAATATTTCCGAGGAAGACCGCAACACCATCTCCAAATCGGCTATCATATCCTTCAATGAAAATTTGATGTATTGTTTTTCCTCCTCTCCTAAATGTGTCCATGTCGACTAAGTCATCATGAATTAAGATGCAGTGACGGAATATTTCGATTCCAATGCAGACCCTCAGAATATTCTCATCAACTTTATCTGTGTAGCCTTTGTATGTAAGAAATGTGCTGCATGAAGCTAATCTCTTTCCTCTTCTGAGCACATACTCTTCAAGGTTCGAATACACGTTATTTATGAAAGGATGATAATGCCTCGCTTCTCTTTTGATCTCATCGAAGTATTCTTTAAGCTTCTCTTCAATCGTCGCATCATAATCTTCCAGTGCTTTCTTCCATTCCATTTTTATACCATCCTGAATTTACTATTGTATTTTTCTCAACGATTTTCAAACACGCTTAAGATATTTTTATACCTTATCTAGCCCAAATCAATTAATTGTTTAAGCCAACTCATGAGGGAAACGAATAGAATGAGGGGAGAAATCTATTTAGCTGCACATGCTCATATTGACCTCTCTTGGCTGTGGCCGAAGGGAGAGACGATACATAGAATCTGCCCCATAACGTTCTCTTCAGTCTTGAACTTGATGAAGAAATATCCATTCCTGAGATTCAGCCAAAGCAGCGCTCAGATCTACGAGTGGATGGAAAGGTACTATCCCGAAATCTTCGAAGATATCAAGAGGTACGTCAAGGAGGGACGCTGGGAGATAGTAGGGGGCTCTTGGAGTGAACATAACGCCACGATACCATGTGGGGAATCCCTAGTCCGACAATATCTCTTTGGAAAGAGGTACTTCATGGAGAAGTTTGGAGTTGATGTAAAGATTGCGTGGCTTCCTGATACTTTCGGTTTCTGCTGGAGTCTGCCTCAAATTTTGAAGAAGAGCGGCATTGACTATTTTCTAACCTACAAGCTGAAGTGGCAGATCGAAAGGATGAAGCCGCCGATACCGTTTCCCTATTACCTGTTCTGGTGGCAGGCGCCTGACGGCTCTAAGATTCTAGCATATCACACGGTTGGGAGCTACAATGAGAGGATCGACCGGAAATATGCGGATGTCTTGATGCTTGCCCAGCTCGAAGAGTTAAAGAAGACTCATGGAATCGACTGGCTGTTGGTTCTCTTCGGATTTGGAGATCATGGAGGCGGACCGACGGAAGACATGATAAGAAAGGCTCTCGAGCTCAAGGATAAAGAAGGATACCCTCAAATTCGCTTCTCAACGGCGAAGGAATATTTAGACGAGATCGTCACAACATCTGAAGAGAAGAAAATCCCAACCGTAAATGACGAGCTGTATGTCAAGACTCATAGGGGGACATTGACAACTGAGGCGATGATAAAACGGGAAAATCGTATATGCGAGGTTCTCCTCCTCTCGGCTGAGAGATTTCTCTACATAGCGAAGAGGTACGGCTTCATCTATCCGAAGGAGGATTTGAGAAAATGTTGGAAGAAGATGCTCTTCAACCAGGTTCACGATAACCTCGACGGAACATCGATAGAAACCGTCTATCAAGATGCAGCCACAGATTACAGGGAGATTAGAAGGTTCATATCCGAAATAGGATATCTGGAAGCAATCGCTAAGCATATCGACACATCAAAGAGAGGTACAAAAGCAATAGTAATCTTCAACCCGCTGTCTTGGAGGAGAAACTCCATAGTCGAGGTTTCGATGAAAAAGATGTCTGAGAAAAAAATTCGCATTCTAGACCATAATGGAGAGGATATTCCATATCAAATCGTGAAGTATAATGGAGAAGAGAAGCTCATCTTTAAAGCTGACGTCCCAGCCGTTGGATATAGAGTCTATCATCTTACACCTGCAGAAGAAAAACCAGTCTTTGAGACAGACTTGAAGGCCAACGAGAAGATGCTTGAAAATACGTACTTCAAGGTTCAGATTTGTCCCGAACTCAATTATGCCATCAACATACTTGACAAAAGAAATAACAGAATGATCTTTGACCCTTCAAGGGGAGGAAATATCTTAGAAATCTATGAAGATAAGCCTCCAAATGCACCGGATGGAGAACCAGCATGGAACATATACCTCGGAAACCGATCGGAACCTGAGGCTATTAAGGCTTACCTCGTCGAGAAAGGGCCGGTTAGAGCGAAGATAAGGATTGAGAGAAGATTCGGTAGCTCCAGCTTTATCCAAGACGTGATTTTGTATACTAATACCCCGCGGGTTGACTTCGAGCTTCATATAGATTGGCATGAAAATTATAGATTCGCTAAGGTGGCCTTCCCACTTAACTTCTCATCGCATTGGGCCACATATGAGATCCCATACGGCGTCATACAACGATACGATCATAGTCTAAGGGAAGCCCCGCCGGAGAATATGCAGACCCCGCCTAGAAGATGGGAAATAGCTGACACGGCCAAGTGGGAAGTTTCAGCTCAGAGATGGGTTGACGTTTCATCTCCATCCGGTGACTATGGCGTAAGTTTGCTGAACGACAGTAAGTATGGCTTCTCTTTCGAGAAAAACACGTTGAGAATGAGCTTACTACGCGGTCCCAGAAGAGGATATAGATTCACTCCTGAGAGCTGGGCAGATCAGTCGGAAGAGCCGAGGGTGGGAATACATCACGTCAGATACGCGACATACCCCCACAGAGGAGATTGGAGAGCAGCAGAAACTGTCAGGAAAGGATTCGAATTCAATTATCCGCTTCAAGCTGTTTTTGAGGCTCCGCATAGTGGGGATCTTCCTCCTCTACACTCCTTCATCGAAGTTTCACCGGGAAATGTAATTCTTACAGCGGCGAAGGAAGCGGAAGACTCAGAGGATATGATCATCAGATTGTATGAGGCTCACGGCTTAGATACTGAGGCAAGGATCGAATTTGACGAAGCGCCAAGCGGAGTTTTTCAAACCGATCTTATGGAGTGGGATAAGTATCTGCCCTATGTTGAGTATGAGATAAAGGACAACAGCATATCCGTCCCGATGAAGGCGTGGGAGATAAAGACTCTAAAAGTACAATATTTAAGTCAAAAGGACGAGAATAAGATTAAACTCGGCACAGGAAGGCGCAGTTAAATGATAGACTTTTCAAAGATCAAAACCTATCCAATCATTCAAAGGAAGAATCTAGTCACGCTTAAGGACATGATCAGCCCGGAGGCATCCCCACCGCCCTTCGACAATCCGGATCTTCGCGAAGTAGCGGAGAGGATCGTAGAGGCTAGAAGAAACGGGAGACCAGTACTCTGGATGATGGGGGCTCACGTGATAAAGTCAGGGCTCTCCCCTATCGTGATTGACCTCATGAAGAGGGGCGTGATAACTCATGTGGCATCGAACGGCGCAGTGACAATCCACGACTTCGAGATCGCACTGATAGGGGAGACAAGCGAGGATGTGGCTACAAGTATAGAGGATGGAACTTTCGGAATGGCTGAAGAGACAGGGCTCCTTATGAATCTAGCTGTTCAGCGTGGGGTACGTGACGGTTTGGGGTATGGAGAATCTCTTGGAAGGATGATTGCGGAGGATGATCGATTTAAATTTAGGGAATACAGCGTCCTCTATAATGCGTATAAACTGGGGATACCATTCACGGTTCATGTAGCCTTGGGTACAGATATAATTCATCAGCATCCTAGATGTAACTTCGCCGTTCTAGGTGAGGCAACTGGGAGAGACTTTAGAACTTATGTAGAAACCGTTAGCAACCTTGAGGGAGGAGTCTTCCTAAATTTCGGATCAGCTGTGATCGGGCCTGAGGTCTTTCTTAAAGCTCTCTCTATAGCTAGGAATTTGGGATTCAAAGTTGAGAGGTTTACAACAGCGAATTTTGACTTGAAACCGATAACGGATTATAGGCAACCGAGAAGCAAGGATGACCCGGACTATTACTATCGCCCCTTAAAGAATATCGTCATAAGACCACCCTCTATGGGTGGAAAAGGATTTCACATAACGGGGGACCACGTCGTAACGATTCCGAATCTACATCACATAATCCTACAGAGACTTAGGGAATTATCCATTGTTCTTGAGCCACCTCCGGTCAGAGCCACGCGAACCCCGCCGCTGCAAAAGCAAATCGAGGAGATCTGTCAAGCCTATCCGGCGGTGAAGGAAATAATCGATGACTTCACGGAGAAAAATCCGAACCTTAACTGCATAGTGGAGGGCTTGATCAA